>Ga0209362_1000007_pt1 | contig 245522 bp, 338 predicted proteins | sample SaaInlV_165m_DNA_FD_184680 | JGI IMG/M metagenome (GOLD analysis project Ga0209362, IMG submission 184680) | Marine microbial communities from expanding oxygen minimum zones in the Saanich Inlet - Saanich Inlet SI037_S3LV_110m_DNA (SPAdes)... | ecosystem: Environmental > Aquatic > Marine >... | reverse complement strand
TGCCACAGCCGGTGAGATACCAATAATGGGAGTAAAAGCTATGGCCGCCAGAGGTCCGATAGCAGATGTCAACAGATCTTACACGCAGTTAGAATCTATTCAGGTTTCCAACTTAGACGATAGAATTGATAGAACTTTTGACGCCTCTGCCGATGTTGATGCTGGCACTGAGCAAATAACCATTACCAATCATGGCTTAACAACGGGGACACCTGTATTTTATCGAGCAAATGGAAACACTGCTTTAAGCGGACTAACTGACTATGGAATTTACTATGCAATTGTTGTTGACGACAATGATATAAAACTTGCTTCAACCTATATGGATGCACTTGAAGGAACAGAAATCAACATTGCTGCCGGGGTTCTCAATCACAAGATTGTTGGTCTGGCTGCTGGTCCTGCTTTGTTGAGAATAAGAAAAAGTTCTCATGTTGCAGATGCTGTCTGGAGACCGCACAACGCTAACGTCAGTAACACAGAGTGGAGCGATGGAATGACCGGATTCCAAATAGGAGAACTTATTACAATTGGTTCTGGTGGAACCGGATATACAGTGGGTGATATCTTAGAACTAGATGGAGGGATTGCAAACCACAGAGAGGCCGTTCTTGAAGTGTGTGAAGTGAACGCAGGAGTGATCACCAGAGTTAGAATAGCACCCACATCGGCTGGGCATGGTACAGAGGTAGATGGTTCGTCAAATGCTAACTATGGATCTTACAATGGCAAGTTTAGCAGTTCTGTAGTTGGACATAAAGCCAACGGTGTTGGGTTTTCTAGCACCACAGGCTCTTCTGCTGTATTTGTCGCCTCTGTTGCTTGGGGACATGGATGGTGGTGGAAGTCGCACTATGGCGAATGGGCAGACTGGAGCTTTGGTGGAGACCAGTCCGACGATGTTGATATTGCTTTCAACAATACTCATTTTCAAAACATGCAACAAAATCAAGTTTTAACCATACAGTTGCAAAACACAGAAAAGAAATCTATAAGCATTGCCTCAACCATCGGTTGGAAGGAACATATCTAATGTTGTTGTGGCAGATCTGGGGCGATGACCTTTGGCAGCTTTATCATAAAGTCACCTTTGATGGCTACAATAAGCTAATTATCATAAATAGCAATGAAGATGAAATAGATGTTGCCGTAGACATCTACAGTGCTTGGAAAGAGTGGTCACAACAAAGAGACTATCTAAAATGGGTTGCCGCTATGCGTTCGGTTGGTGGAGACCCTTTGCCAGGAGGAGACGCTCTGGGAAGAACTTTTTTCACAATTAACGACTGGAAAATCTACATCGACCATGGGGTAAACTTCGTTGGAAACTTATTTGCCGATGATGGCACTAGCCCTTTCGTACTAGCAGGTGGTGCTCAACTGGTTACTATTCAAAGATCTACGCTGGTTGAGAAACCCAATCTTGACGAAAACAATGCAAGTATATTTGTTTAATACTATGTTAGTTAGTTAGTTAGTTAGTTAGTAAACAGGAACTTAATATGACCATAAAAGAAGAAAGTCCTGAGTTAATAAAGATATATGGCCTTCAAAGATCAGGCACAAACTACATAACCCACCTGTTGAACACAAACTTTCAAAACATAAAAGTTTTAGTAAATGCTGGTGGGTGGAAACATGGAACGTACAATGTTCCATTTTGCCTAGGTCGGGAAGTTCATTGCGTATGCATGGTAAAAAATCCATATGCGTGGCTGAGAAGCGTTTACGAATATTGGGGGCCAAATAGAAAAAAAAATATAGGCCCAAATCTTAAAGACGTGTCTTTTGAAGACTTCATAAAAAGTCGTGCAATATTTGAAAAACAGAAAGGAGTCCCATTCCTTTTCAGAGCAGAAAATCCAATACAATATTGGAATAACATGAACTATCATTATCACTCAATAGTGTCGCAAGATAAGAAAATTTGTCTTTTAACTTATGAAGCTTTATTGTCTCAATTTGAAAATGTAATGCTAGGTCTATCAAATGAATTTGAAATTATGCCTTCGAGCAATAATCTAACATTTTCAAATTGTTCAAATGAATTCGTGCCATCAGGAGAAGAAGTTCAAGTCTCTAACAACCCATGGGACAAATTGAAATACTATACAGATAAAGAGTATTTAAAATACTACACCCCAGAAATGTTGGGCTACGTAAACTCTCATTTAGATATTGAATTAATGAGCAAGTTTGAATATGAAATAGAATTAAAACCCAAGGAAATGCAATGTTAACATTTTGGTATTGTACTGAGGATGTCCTAACTGATCCTATTGGATATAGCGGATCGAACCCAACTAGGTACTCTTTCTCTTCAATTACCGAAGAGGATCGGAAATCTGGTAGGATTTCATTTAACAAAACCTACTTTTCTACTTCAAATGATTTCACAAATCATAAAAACAACTTAATTAAAACTGGTAAAAACCCGTCGTTCCAGCCTATACTTGCCAAGGATATCGAAAGAATACCCAACTTCCCCGAAAGATTGGGATTTAGCAAAAAACCATTTGAGGAAACGTTTAAAAAGTATATTGAAGAAGGAGAAATATCAATTGCAATAACAAACGCAATGTCGAATGCAATTGGTGATCATATGATAGGAATGATTGCTTTAAGAAACTTCAGAGAAGAACTGTCAAAACACATTCCAGATGACAAAATAACTATAAATTTATTTCAACTAAGTCCATACAAATTGAGGCAGATTACAGAACAATGGAAAGGGGTTTGGCAAAATGTATTTATAATGCCATCCAGTTTAGACGTTTTACTTTCGCACGATGTTTTGTTCGATTTAGGGGGATTTTTATTATATGAAAGTTTTGATAAACAACCTTTAATGAGCTTTTTCGAAGAAGTTTTGTCCATCAAATCTTTGAATATAGACAAAGACAAAAAAAGAATTATTTACAAACCAAATGATCAATCAAAGAAGAAAATAAGATCATTGATGAATATAGTAAGGAAAAAATCCAATCCTGTCGATGAATCAGGCCGGTCGCCGGACAACCCGATACTGCTATATCACAATTTGTCAACCACGCCATTAAGGAGCATCCCCAACTCTTTAGCAAAAAAACATATTGAAGAAATTTTAGAAAATTCGAATTTCTTTGTAGTGTCAGCGACTGGATTGGATTTTGAACATGAAAGATTTTTAAATCTAAACCAATATTCCAGCGATCTAGACGACTTTGCAAGCATCATATCTGAGGTTGATGCGGCTATTACAGTAGACACCTGCGCCTACCATTTAGCAGATGCTTTTTCAACCCCTACGGTAGCCATATTTAGCACAATAGATCCTTCTAAAAGATGCGAAAACTACCCGTTTGTAAAAGGAGTGCTGCTAGAGGAAAATGGAATCCTCAAAGACTGTCATAAGGTTGAAGTACACGACCCAGACGCTAGTGAAAAAATTGAACACAGTAAAAACCTTTTTAAGTCTTTAAAAATACAAGATGTTTTAAATGATCTTTCAGAACTGATGGGGCATTCGGGGAAAGTCAATAATAATTTGTTAAACAAGGATGTATAATGAAATGCATAGAGAAAAATATACAAAATAATTTCTACTATAAAGCAGATGACTTAAATTCTGGAGAGCTAGTTAAATTTAACATATGGAATGATTCTGGGAATCAATTAGCGTCTGACCAGCTTGCTACATCAGAGATAAATTCTCAAGGAGTCTATTATTTAACTTTTAATGTCCCAGACTACGATGGATACCTTTTGGTAAAAGGAGAAACAACTTTTGGGTCCGGCGCAAGGGGAACAGTAGTAAAAGTTGGAAATCCGGCTCAAGAAAAAGTATTTTATATAGATAAAAAATTCAAGTCAAATATTGTTTTAGAATATGAAGTCTATGACGATGTTCCTATCATTCTGGCGTCTGGGGACATGACTCCAATCATCGCAGGCTTTTATTCAGCAAATGTAACAGGACTGCTGAAGCCTTGGTTTTTTGAAATATATCCATATGTTTCAAATGATCAGATATGTATTTGATGCAAAAGCTATAAATACAATGTGAGCATCAAATTAGTCAACAAAAGCACGGTTGTCAGAATCTACTACAAGTCAGACAACCTACTAAGCGATAGAAATGTTATTTTTAACATATGGGATGATACTGGTGCGCAATTAGAGTCTAATATTGTTGCTGACGGGGAGATAGGCGATAAGGGAATTTATTATCTTGATATCACAACCCCAGATAAAGACATCTATCTACTTGTAAAAGCCTCTGTAGAAGGAGAAAGTACTGCCCCGTATGTTATGAGGGTAGGAAATCCTGATCAGAAAGTATTCTATGTAGACCCCAAATACAGGACTAGAATAGTCCAGCCATACGAAATATACACTTTAAGTGGATCGGTTTTACAATCTGGAAACCTTTTTGAGTCCAATGGAGGGTTTTACTTCGCAGATGTAAGCTCCATAGTAAGCGGAGAGGCTCTGTTTTTCGAATCCGGCATACTTTCTCAAACGTTTGAAATAGCCGCACTAGCGTTCACAGGAGAGGGCGGAGTAATACTCGGAGGTGAGTCTCAGACTGCACTCACGTTCAACTTTGAGTCTGTGGCTGGAGGCGGGGTCATAGTTAGCGGAGAAGCCGATGCTACATTCGTAGTAGGACCGGAATTCATCTATGAAGCCGATGCATCTGTTCCAATATTAATTGAAGGACAAGCCGAAGTAGAAGTGGCTCTTTCTGAGTATAGCTATGAGGCCACAGGCGGCATTGATGTTTCTGGGGAGTCTGACGTTCGGGTTTCTGCACAATTCTATTCTTACGAATCTAGCGGAGGATTGATCTTAAGCGGAATTGCATCCGTTGACGCTACATTTAGATTCCTTGGAAGAATATGGGAAAGCACATTTGAAATAGGAGATAAAATACCATTCCAAGAAATCAAGGCCATCTACTACGATGGAGTAGATAACTATTATGTAACAGGTCCTTCACCTGTTTTTGGAGACCTCTCCACTCTTGGAACTGTGTACAGAGAAGATCAGGCATATCACATTTCTGCCTACAATGCCAGACAACGTACATTGTATAACAAAATATACAAAGAGTCTTTAAGAATATACAACAAACTCAAAAACCAAACGGGTCAAACCTCTGAGGGTGATGTATTTGAAATTCCAGTTCTTTCATCTGATTTTGGAAACATACTCGCACAATTCGCAGAAATATCTAAAAGAAATGCAGAAGCCTTAAGGAACATAATTCCTGTTCCTGCACAAGGTTCGATATATGCCATATCTGAAGAAGAAGAAATAATTGATCTAGACCAAGCGGCAGAAATAGCATTATCTGAAATTAAAAAAATCAGAGAAATAAGCCCCATACCATCAGAAGGAAGTTTATTTGCCATAACAGAAAACTCGGATAATGGGCTTTTAAATTTCAACGATGCATTGAATAAAAACTTAACAAAACTAAATACCATAGTTGGAACAATTCCAACACCAGTTGAATCAGGCTTGTTTGAGGTTGAGTCCAAGGGAGGCGATGCATCATTCGGATTATCGCAAGAAAGACAGAATGCTTTAGACCAGATTGAAAATTTAAAAAAAATCAGTCCAACATCTCCAGAGGGTGGAAAAGTAGAGGTTTAATATGTTTGCACATGTTGCTACTGGCGGCTTAAATGCCGTAGGTTGTTCAATTACAACAAAGACAATATTTTTACGCACTAAATTTAAAGAAGGAGATGTTGCATATGAAGAAAGATTGGCACGAAAGGGCAAGTTGGAAAAACTTGTTATAAAAAAGATCAACGTAGTAAATAATTTAAGCACAGGAGGTGTGTATGTAATTAACTACGCTGATACCTTTAATGCAGTATATCTTGAAGAAGAACTAGTGGACGAGGCAACGGCTCTTCAATTAGCAGAGGATTACTATCAATTACAAGCAGATTTAGCGTTAGAAGAATTAAGAAAATTATGCGGTTAGTTAGGAGGCCATATTATGAGTTTAATTAAAATGTTATCAGCAGAACCGAATCCGGTTGGCGAAGCTCAAGAAATCAAAGAAATTGACAACTTGGTTAATGCGTTAGCTATAACTTGGGACGAAAAAAAAGAAAGTACTGAAAAGAAATCATGGTGGATGTTTTGGAAGAGTTCTAAATTAGGACTTGTAGCCGTTACTAATTTCCTACTTGTGGCTCTAGACAATCTTGTCAATTACATAGATGACAAGTTGGAAAGTGGACCAGATAAAAAAGCAACTGTTTTAGCATCTGTAGAGAAGCTTTATGATCATGTCATTAAGGAAGCAATGCCTATCTGGTTAAAGCCTTTATCTCCTTCAATAAAAAATCTAATAATCAATGTTGTATTATCTTCATCAATTGATTTTATAGTCGATAAATATCGAAACGGAAATTGGAGAAGCGACTTAGATGGAGCAATTGAAGAGATCGAGGTAGAAGTAAAGGCAGAATAAAAAACAAAAACACAAGGAGGTGTAAAATGACAAAACAGGATGGAAAGTGTAGTCTTTTGCCTTACGACGTTGAAGAGGTAGTATCTCTTCAGTCGGCTGAACAGAAGATTGGATGGGGAATCACCGCATTTGATCTTCCCAAGGCTTGGGAAACAACACAGGGAGAAGGAGTTAAAATTGCCGTTCTCGATAGCGGTTGCGATCTAGATCACCCAGATTTAGCTGCAAACCTGTTGCCGGGTATGAATATGATAAACCCTAAGTTGACTGCCCATGATGACAACCAGCACGGGACACATGTTTCTGGCATAATTTCGGCTGTGAATAATGATATTGGGATGGTTGGAGTAGCTCCAAAGTCTAAGATAATCCCAGTCAAAGTGCTGGACAAGAACGGGAATGGAAGTTTATCGAATGTATCAAAAGGGATTCGATGGGCAGTGGACAATGGGGCAGATATAATAACTATGTCTTTAGGCGCACCAAGACCTCTTCAATCCGTTAGAAAGTCTATTCAATACGCCTACAAAAAAGGCGTGCCTTGCTTCGTGGCTGCTGGGAACGCAGGGAAAACGAAAGAGGTTTTCTATCCCGCTGCCTATCCAGAAACTATAGCAATTGGATCTATAGATTCAAACTTTAAAAGATCAGACTTCAGCAATACTGGAAAGAATTTGGACTTCATGTCGCCTGGTGGAAAAATATTTTCTACTGTTCCCGACAATTGGTACGCCTTCCTATCTGGTACATCAATGGCTTGTCCATTTGCTGTAGGGGTCGCTGCACTGCTTTTGTCTTGTTCAAGAAAGAGCAATTCAAAAATAGAAATTAAAAGTGTAAATGATTATAGAGAATTGTTGAAACAAGGAACAATTCCTATAAAGAATAAAAACTATGCAGGTAAAAAGTTTTTTGAGGGATTTGGAATTATAGATCCAAGAAAATTTACGGAATGGGCCAACACTCATTAAAAACGAACAAAAACAAAGGGCGACTACTGTCGTCCTTTGTTTTTATATTCTTTTATAATCTCTTGAGATATCCTGAATATATCTTTAAGCTCTAAGAAATTATTCTCTAAACTGTTTATATGCTGTTTTACTAATTTTAAATCTCTAGAGATGTCTTCTTTATTCAATTCTTGTTCTATTTTTTGCATGTCTTCTTTTAAGAATGCCGCTTTTTCAAGACAGCCTCTTAACATCCTGATAGAGTCTCTAATTTTAGCAGCTAATTCATAATTTTCGATACTAACAGCCTCATCCATTAAATCGTTTAGGTAAAAATGACTGTCGTTGAATGCTCTTTTAATCTCATTAAAATAATTTACATTGTTTGATTCAAAACATTGAGTAGGTAATTTTCCTAAATGCTCCTTGTTGGATTCAATTATATCAAGTGCAATTTCAATTTCTTCTTTGAAGAAAGACAAACAATTGGAGCATCCCATCTTTGATTCTTTTGCAATTTCTGCAAATGAGCACTCACATTCAGGGCAAATTTTAGCTTTGTTTTTTTTAGAGTCCCCGTCTATGCTTTCTACAGACTTAGAATTGCCTAAAATTTTTGACAAAGCGTTTATAAAATTTTTTATTTTTGACATATCTTCTTGTGCCACACTGTCTTGTCTAATTTTTGAAGAACAGTCAGAACATAGGGGAAAATTTCCGAATTTTCCATCTATACATGTGACAAATATTTCTTTCTTTTGAAAGCAGATTTTTCCAGAAATAGGACAAATAAATTTGTCAGACTTCATCTATTTTCCTCTTTGATTAATTTTTCTTTAGAATTCCAATCTTGTATTCTTTTCAAATAAGCTTCTTGATCTTTTTCAGGAATTACATCTTTATGTTTTTCAAAAATTTTCTTAATTAGATTTTCATAATTTTTTGCATGCTTTTCTCTTAATGTCCTAAGAGATTTTCCATACTTTGATATATCTTTTTTGTTTGCAAGACGATTCAGATCTTCTCCTTCTCCTTCTCCTTCTCCTTCTCCTTCTTCTGACAAATCCTCTGCGTTATTATAAGAGTTAAACCACTTTGATTCTAAAGAGGACATTTTATTTCCACAAAGCTCAGATTGCCAAAGGTAGAATAAGTCCTTTTTAAGATCAGATAGGTCCTTAAAATCTACTATTTCTCCAGTGGTTCTGTCCCTGATTTTTAAACTCTTATAAACTTCTTCATTCGAGACATTGTTTACCCAATTTTCGTACTGCTTTAAAGCTTCGCCAAAGTGCTTAACTAAAGGTTTTGGTGCCTCTTGAATGACTTTATTAACGGATTCATTTGGGTTTATAATTATAATCTGCCCGCTTGCGTTCGTAGACACAAAGAACATGAATAAAAAAAGTGTAAATCTAAGCATAAACATAAAAATCCTTTATCATATAGTAGGAGTAGGGTTTCCATAAACTGCAAACTGAAACCCGTCAGGTTCAATAGGCGTTGCGCCCGCTGCTGTGACTCTCCTGACCCAAATTGGAATGCCATCAGAAGCATAGAAAGTGTTTGCAACGATTGGAGACTCAAATGTTGGATTCACAAAAACAACATCATTTGGAGCATTTGTGTCAAAGTCTAACAAGTCAGCAATTGAATTTACTGGCGATCCGTTCGTTATTTTAGAAATGGAAAAAGTTGTGGCACCAGACATGTCATTGCTAACTAAAGTTATCAATTCATGGTATCGATTATTGTCTTCCCCTTCAAAGCTTAAAGAAAAAGACGCACTCCCAGAAGCACTAGATGATGCGTTTGATACAACTCCACTTAAGGAAGTATTGTTATTTATCCCATCTTGTAAGTTTGCACTCCACACTGCCAAATCGGAGTCATAGGCTACAGTTACTGGGTCTCCTTCATAAGCTATAGTAAAAGTGCCAGGCAAGCCATCGATTCCCGATATATTTATCTGTTGAACATCAGTAGCTTCTTTGACTCCAATGGTTATTCCAGATCCACCAGATATTTGAGAGTTTAAGTAAAAGATTGTATTATAAAGAGAGTCTATTCCATTCTGATTAAATATGTAAAAGCACCTATAGTCGGTTTTTCCAGCAACAGTTTCTTCTGGTGAGATGTTATCGAACAAATTGTTCACTAATCCCGAAATAGGAGAACTAGAAGGGTCTCCTCCAATGGAATTGCTCGGGTTCGAATTGCCCGACCCACCAGACATAAAGTATACGATGTCTCCTGACACAATTGCCATATTAGTTTCCTTTTTTCAATATGTACCTAATGTTTCTAGGTGTATATCCAGTTAGTTCTGCAATATGTCTTACATTAAACCCAGCGTCAGAGAGAGAAAAGACAGATTCGTGGTTGATAGGCATTCTGTTCGCAGGCATGCCGCTTCTCTGAAGTACTCTATATATTTCAGCTACAGATTTCCCAGTTTTTTCAGATATTTCTTTAACCTTTAAGCTTGGTTGATGCATGTACATATTTGCAATCTCTACATCATGAAATTGGTAGTTTTCGTTTAAAATAAATTCTCTAAAATTCAACATAACACTTTATTTAGGGTTTTCATAATATTTTCTATTCATCATAATGATTTAAATTTAGATTATGCATGAGGACCCAATAATGAAAATTATGAAAAATAAAGTTAAAATAAAGTGGTTTTCCGAGAAGCAAAGATTGTTGCAAGGCGTTAAAAAAGGGCTTCAATTTGCATTTGTTTCTCAAAAAAATGAGCAATGCATGCCCCTTGCGTATTGTAAAGATTACTTACAAGACGCAATACAGGCACATCTTTTAAACAAGAAAAAGAAGAAATATGGTTTCGTTTACGACCCAGAAGTGCATCCTAAAATTTGCATAGAAAAATGCAAATTGCTAGTAGCACATGATAAAGACAAAAACTTTAAAGACAACGTGCCCAAATGCTTGATGTTCTTGAATCAAATCGAAGACCGACTAGGGATAAAAAAGACAGTCGCTCGATGCGTATCAAATCCAGAAAAGAAGTATCTAAATGAAAAGGCTTGGGTTTTTACAGGAAGCAAAAGGTGGCTAAAAAGCCCTCCAATGATTTCTCTTTACGCTTTGCTTATTAGAGTTGGATTTTCACATAAGCCCGACGAAAGTTTCATGGCCACGATTCACGACATATGCGAAAACGAAAGGCCAACATACCAATCCGTTGATAAGTTTAGACTCAGAACCGCCAAGAAAGGGTTTTACAGAATTCTAGTGCATGGAGACAAAAAGATATTTCACAGAAAAATAGAAGATAATTATCCAAGTGATATAGACATTCACACCATGCATAATAAAATGGGAATAAGTGCTTTTTCTTCGAATGTTGCGTGTGAGAAAATGCCACACTGGTATAGGCTTTTTAAATGATAGGAAAAATATGATTTCGTTTGGAAGTGATCCTGAGTTTATCCTCAAAAGTAATGCAGGCATTCAGAGTGCAATTGGGATTGTGCCAGGCAGCAAAGAAAAAAGGCACAAAGCAGAAGGTCATTCTTTTTTTCATGACAACGTACTCGCAGAGTGCTCGATAAAGCCAGCCTATAGCAAGGAAGAAGCAATTGAAAACTTTAGAGAATGCTTTCAATTGTATTCCGAACTTGTGAAACCATATGAGCTTTGGTGTAAATCAAGTGCTCGATTTCCAAGCGAAGCATTAAAGCACCCAGAAGCTCTTGAAATGGGATGCAAAAGAGAAGCATGTGCATACGAGCTTGATTGGGTTGAGCCAGATGAGACTTTTTTCCACAGAAGCAACTTAAGGACGGCAGGGGGACATATTCATCTGGGTCATGAAATTCTAAAAAATCAATTGGTAAGAATAAGAACTGTCAGGATGATGGATTTGTTCTTGGGAATTCCATCTATTTTCTTAGATGGTGACAAAGCAAGCAAAGAAAGAAAAAAAATATACGGAGAAGCTGGAAGGTTTCGTGAGCCTTTGCACGGATTAGAATATAGAACCTTAAGTAATTTTTGGTTAGCGACTCCAGAGCTTGTTGGCTTAATGTATGATCTTTCAAATTTTACAGTTGAATTTGTGAAAGACAACAGGGACGAAAAATACTGGAATATAGATTATAAAAAACTAGAGAGTGATGAGTTTTGGAATGAAGACGGCGATCCAGTAAATTGCCACTCTTGTACTGGATACAGTTCTAAAAGACTTCGGGATGCTATAAAAAAATCCAATAAATCAACGGCGATAGAAGGCGGTTTTTTGAAGATTTTAGAAAATGAACTTCCTAAACACCTTTACGAAAGAATATCGAAACATATTGGCTATAGTAAGGTTTCTGAAAACTTGTTTGAATGGGGAATTACGTGTTAAACATTTACCGCAGCGGCTTGTCTACAAATTGTGATTCTTGTGTTCTTTGCATTCCGGGCAGGGGGCAGCATGGGCGGATAATTGCAGATTATTATTCATCTAAAGTAACAAAAAATACTGCAATAGTTGCTCCCACTCCAAAAGATTTTGAGTGGTATCCTTTACCAAACGGTTTAAAAGATCAGAGAAGATCTGTTCAAGGGATACAAAAGGCTGCTGAATGGCTTGAACGTCTACTCGATAACGATCTGCAAGATGTTCCAAGAAACAGAATTGTTTTATCTGGATTTTCTGCTGGTGGTGTTATGGCTCTAGAGCTTGCTTCTAGAACAGAAAGTCCATTTGCTGGTGTTATTTGTCATGCAGGAGCGATTTTGGACACAGAAGGCGTTAAAGAATGCAGTGAAGAAAAGAAAAATATGCCGATTTGGTTATATCACCAAAAAGATGACGAAGTGTTCTCGTGGGATGAAAGATATGTTCCCATGAAAAATACTTTAATTACAAAAAGATACAACACAAATTCCTATGAGTCAACTTTTGGGAACCACACAATTCTCGAACAACATGGAAATCATGTAAAACAAGTTTTAGACTATTGTTTCTTTTCTGAGATTTCTCACAAGCCCTCTAACGTCAACATCTCTACAACTTGAACATGACCAATCAAAGCCTAGAGTCTTAAAGGCAATGAATTCAAAATGCAATCTTTTAGAGTGTAAAAATTGTATATTTTCACAAACAGGACACCAAAGTTTCGAGTGTCCTGGCTTCACGTCGTAGTTAAATTTTAAATTGTTTTTTAGGTATTGAGCCGTAGGAATGATTTTAGAGACATGATTTACGTTGAACTTTACTTTTTCTTTAGTTGACTTTTTCTTTTTTATCTTTGATATTTTCAATACATCCCTAAGCTCTTTCGGCATTTCAGGGATTTCTTCACACCACTCAATCCATTCGTATCTCTTTCCACTTTCGTGCTGACTTGGAGGGAATACAGACTGGTGATTTGATCCTCTAAATTCTATCTTCTTAAAATGGGCAATCGTTATCTTAGGATCTGGACTCCGAAACAAGTGGTGAACTGACTTTAGGCTTTTATATTTGGGGTGATCTATCCCGCTGCAAACTTCGTTTAATAGCTTATTTGCTTCAGGAGAGTCGCCTTCTACGTCCATTACCTCTCCCAGAAGCACTCCAATATTTGCTCCAGGATACTTTTTGAACGATTCTTGGCACCTTTTCCTAGACCACCCAACATTCCACTGTTTCCCTATTGGTTTCTTAGTTCCCCAATAAAGCGGTATTGGCTTAAGACCATGCTTCAAATATGCATTTACAAAATCTCTGCTTGAAAACATAAATAGTACTATGGAAAAAACAAGTTTTAAAAAATGGCTTGAAGATAACAGTCTAAAATATGATATCAAGTTTGACAAGTCAAAGAAGAAAAGAATTGCCTTAAAAAAGCGACTAAAGCCTGTAGTAAGACCCTCTAGGACATATACTTGATGTCACGGCCTTCCTTTGATTGCCTGCCTGATTTCATTTTTTTTCAAATCTTCTACTTTTATATTGTTTCTATGTGCCCAATCTACTATTTTTATTATTATATGTTCTTTTTCTTTTTTCCAGTAATTTACAAAAACATCCATAATGAATCCTCTTAAATGATTCTAGTAATTTTATCAAAGAATAAAAAATACACAATAGAAATAAAAGGTTAAAAATGAAAATATTAGTTACTGGCGGAACTGGATTTGTAGGATCAAATTTGACAAACGCATTGGTTCAAGATTCAAGTAATTGCGTTGTAGTAACTGGGAACAAAACAGAATCGAACCCCAGTGGCAATGTAAAAGTTTTGACCACTCATTTAAACGGATTGGATTGGCCTTTCTTGAATGGAATAGATGTTGTATTTCATCAAGCTGCTGATAATGACACACAAAGCAAAGACTACAGAGAAATGTTTAAAGCAAACGTCTGGTCTGCTATAGAGTTGTTTGAAAGAATGTACGAGCAAGGATGCCGCAAGTTTGTGTTTGCGTCTTCTACTGCAATCTACGGAGACAATCCTGCTCCTTATTTGGAGGACTCTCCAATAAAGCCAAACCCTTTAACATTTTATGCGGAATCAAAATTAGAATTTGAAAAATGGGTTCTTGAATGGGCTTCTCAAAATGAGGCAAGTGTAGCAGGTCTTAGATATTGCAATGTTTACGGCCCAGGAGAGTACCACAAAGGCAAAAGGGCAAGCATGATTTATCAATTAATCAAACAGATGAAAGAAGGAAGTAATCCAAAAATATTTAAAGATGGAGAACAAAAAAGAGACTGGATATATGTTAAAGATGTAGTTGAAGCCAATATGATGGCTTTGGACTATGTCTCAAAGGGAAACAGTGGAATTTTCAACATGGGCACTGGAGTTGCCACTACTTTTAATGAAATCATAAAATTGATAAGCGATGCTCTTGTGCAAGAAGGGAAGTTAAAAGAGGGATTCAAGCCAGAATACATTGACTGTCCGTTTATGGACTCGTTTCAAGGACACACTGAGTGTGATATGAAAAAAGCGGAAACCCAATTGGGTTTCCGCTCTAAATGGAATATAAAAAATGGAATAAAGGATTTTATAAACTACGTTTAAAATCCAAATCTTTGCTGTGGAGCGTGTCCTACCTCTCCAGGGCCTGGCTCTTCAGTAGCACCTGACTCGTCTCGTTGAGTCTGGATGAGCATGTCTTCTTCGATAGGCATGCCGTCCCAATTTTTAGTATTGGTAAAGGTAGTCATTGTTTCGACGCTATTCAACCAAGATTCTTCCTCAGAAGATTCTTTCATACCCTTTTTCATCTTTTTGCCGGATTTCTTTTTCATCATCTTCATTTCTTCTTCTGAATCTTCTTCTGAATCTTCTTCTGAATCTTTTGAATCTTTTGAATCTTTTATACACTTGTCGTCATCGTCATCGTCGTCAACTTCGATTTCGATTTCTTCTTCTTCTGTGTCCATTTCGTCATCCATGGACTTCTTCATTTTTTTGACTTCGGATAAAATGTCTTCCATTTCTTCGATCATGTTTTCCAGTTCAACATGCTCCTTCATCTTCTTTGACATTTTTCTCTTCATGCCTTTCATTTTTTTCAATTTAGCTTTTTTCATTTTTTCATAGAAAGAAAGGTCTTTATCGTCGTCTTTATCGTCGTCTTTATCGTCGTCTTTAGGTTTGTCCTTTGGAGGAGCATCATCGCCATCTACGATTTCTCCATCTCCAGTTTCGGCATCTTCTTCATCTTCTTCATCTTCCTTCTTCTTCTTCTTCTTCTTCATTCTTTTTTTCATTTCCTCAAGTACATCCTCATCGCTGAGGTCTGAAAATGTCTGGAATTGGCTGACGATACCGCCAACGGTGGAACGTGAAGAAACCCCTAGATTTGTTGAAAAAGATTCATTCATCAAATCATTAATTTTCTTCCACTCTTTATAGTTTTGCATTTTTATTCTCCATTTCAATAGCATGGCCATTAATAGCCCATTTAAACTATATACGTTATAAATCTACATTTTTTCAATAGATTATAAAATGAAAAAAATACTTGCAATAGGCATTCTAAGCTGCTTGACCGTGGTGCTCTTGTCAAATAGACAAAAGGTGCCAGATCCAATATACATTCCCCCAATTATTGAAGAAAAAGAAATCAAGAACGATCCTGAAATCGATCAAGAAATAAGCAAATTAATTGACTCAATTAACATCGATAACTCCAAAATAAAAAGCATAACATACGAAAATTTCAAAATAGATATAAAAGGAAGCCCTTTTGACGCTAGAGCCAACTTAAACTATGAAAAAGAAAACAACTTCAGAATGATAAGCAATTCAATCGCCGGAAAAGAGCTTGATATAGGTATGAATCAGGAGAATTTCTGGTTTTGGTCGAAGAGAATGAAGCCGTCATCTTTGTACTATGCCAAAAATGAGGATGTGGGAAAAACAAGATTAAAATCTCCACTCAATCCAATATGGCTAAAATCCTGCATAGGGGTAAGCGAAATAAATAAAGAAGCAGTGCAAACTGGATATCATGAAAAGTTTGTCTACATAAGAAAAATTATCCAAACTAGTGAGGGCATAGTAAAAAGAACCACCCTAATAGATCCTGAAACTGAAAGAGTTATAGGGAACTATCTTCACAGAATGAACGGGAACATAATAATCAGCACAGAAATACTGAAATTTAAAGAAGTAGGAGGGTCACTGATACCTTCTAAAATAAAAACAATATGGCATGAAGAGAATTTTGTAATGGAGTGGTCAATTAAAAAAATTAAAGTAAATTCACACATTCACGAGAGCAATTTTACCATGCCAAAAAATATTGATAGAATCAATATGGCAGAAATGTAATTGTTCTAAAATTCATCTTACTTATTCAAAAAAGCAAAGGCTTCAATCATCATAAGTCTATTGAGAGGCGTTTCTGCTTTTTCAAATACATGCCAAGGAGGATCTTTCACATCCTTTAAAATTTCCCTCTCAACAAGATTGATCGCCCATGTGTCGATCAAAATAGAGCCACTATGTTCGTTGTAGGTGTGCTCTGAGTGAGTGAGGTCGGTATGGACAGCGAGTCCAGGAATGGCTACTGATAGATTCCTGCCCTTCGAAGCAAGCTCTTCAAAGGCCGAATGATCACGAGGGTGATTTCCATCCGTCCATTTTTTCCATATTTCCAAATCTTCTGTGAGAGTTTTAACTTTAGAAGCAAATGTCATAGTTGTACTAATGCTGTGCTTCCAATGAGATGAAGTTGTCTTTAAAACTTTCGAAAATTCCCCAAACTCATATTGTGCCATATATTTATCTGGGTGATCGTACAGAGTGGAGTAGTCGGCAATGCTCAAACCTTCTTTCAGAGTGTCTAAGAGTTTTGGATGATTTGGGTTTTCATAGTCATGGCATTTATGAAGATAATCATCCTCGACAAAATAAACTATGTCTTCTTTATCCCCAAACCGAACGTTCGATGCAGTATCTATTGTGGCCACATGTGATATTGCATCTTCTACACAATAAATAAAAGATCCAGCATTACCATTGCTCGTCTCTCTAACTTCAACCTTTTCATAAGGGGAGCATGCGGCATTGATGCAACCAATTAGTTCGCTAGAACAGTTGTCAGCTATGATCCTCATATTTATGTCAGAATTTACATAGGGCAGACCCACACCACAATAGGACAGAGAAGGCTCATATACATTCTCTAGAAAATTTTTAAGACAAAGTTCCTTGGTACAACCAGGAAGTTTTCCCTTTTTGTAACTATTGCTGCTTATTCTATAGTAAATATTAATCATTGCTTATCCGGTACTATCATAGTTTTCTTCTGAACGTCTGCCATTAGCACCAAAAAAGAAATTACATCGTCAGTCGGGAGGGTGTTTCCTCGCATGTCCCCTGCGAATTCCCAAGATCTTAGGAAAACTTCATTTTTGATTTTTCTCACTTCTCCCCAACCAGGATCTGCGAGAAATACTTCTTTATCATTGTATCCCATGGCGACTACATAGTGCCACGTTTTCTCTCCGCTCCTAAGTAAAACAATTGGCAACCTATCTTGGCTCACGTAGTGTTCAAGTTGGTCTAAGTTTCCTGTTTTAACTTTTGATCTAATGCCAAATTTTTTCAAGGCTATTTGGATATAGTCTGGCGATGTCATTCCTATGTTTTCGTTCTTGTAAGAAATCCACTTTGTTTTAGTTTCTTTGCTTACACTTTGTATTGTGACTTCGTGACCATAATGATTTATCAGCATGGCGCAACTGGTTGGGCCGCATGTTATTTGATCTGGTTGCTCCAGTAGAGGGAAGTCTTTGACAAGATAACTCTCTGGATAACTGTAATCATTGGTCGTTTTTAGAATTAGAGATATTATAAACAATGAAAACAAAAATCCAAAAATCAAAGGCGGCAAAACTTTCGTTGGTTTCATGATTTTGTTTTTAGACTTTTTCATTTAAACGCCAGACTGATCCTACGAACTTTGCTCTTGCTCTTGCTCTTGCTCTTGCTCTTGCTCTTGCTCTTGCTCTTGCTCTTGCTCTTGCTCTTGCTCTTGCTCTTGCTCTTGCTCTTGCTCTTTATCGCTGGATGGCGAAACATCTCCCAGATTTAAATTATATCCTATACTTATTCTATCGGTTTCTGAGTATACGCAGTGCCAAAAATTAACATCTTCATTTACGTGAAACATCCTGAAGTTCCATCCTGGCTCGTCCCAGCTAGTAACAATTTCTTTGTTTATGGGGTCAAAAAATCTGAAGAAGGAAGCTCCTCCAACGGCTGAATGTGAACAATACAATCTATATCCTGTGCTGTTACTGTTGGTGTGCCAGCCCATGTACCCTGCTGGTGGATACCATATCCTTCCGCTTAGGCCAATTCCGCCCTTGTACCCTTTGAAAACTTTTCCCACTTCCTCACTAACAGTATTAAATGAAAAATTGTCAAATGTAAAGAGATTAGAATCTTTTGTAGCGACTTCTACGTCGCCTTTTTGAGCCTCTTTTAAAGCCTCTTCGGAAACTCTAGACTTTGCATAGTCAAAAGTAACTTCTGGATCATACATGTTGGTACAATCTTCTTTTCTCTCTTTAACTGTTTCCGCAACTCTATCTAATCCGTAGATTAACGGAGCGTTGTAGCGAAGATCATTTATTTCTTTATAAAACCCTAATATTCCAATCATTTCGATTCCTTTACTTTTTCAATTAATTCTTTTTGAACATCTTTAAACAAACCATCCCAGTCACCAAATGCTTGCTGTCTGAAAAGCCTCATGTTTGGATACCACTCAGTCTGCTCACCTTCCAGCTTCCATCTCCAATCAGGATTAAAAGGAAGCAATGTCCAGGTTTCTTTGCCAATTGTTCCGGCGAGATGTGCCACAGAAGTATCTGCTGTTATAACTAAGTCTAACTCTCTAATAATTGAAGCTGTGTCTTCAAAAGTTTCCATAGTTTTAGACATGTCTATAATTTTCATATCATCAGCACCTTGAGTTAGATCGATAGGATCTGGGTGATGTGGGTACGCCCTCTTTCTTAAGTCTTTTTGCATAGAAAACAATTTTACATTTGGAACTTCTTCGATAGGCTTGAAAAACCTCAAAGGAAAAGATCTGTTTAGGTCGTTAGGATGCTGAGGGTTGCCTGCCCAAACTATTCCGACTTTGAAGAGTTCATTATCTACACTCAAATCAATTTTTTTATTCTGATTTATTCTGAAAGATTCACTTGGTGGTAAGCTGAGATCTTTAATTTCGAGTAAACTTGGCAAACTGACGACGGAGCAATGATGATCATAATCTTTTACATCTTCGCATGTGATGGTGACAAAAGAACATCCAAATTCAAATAGACTTTCTGTACCTTCTGGTACTACAAAAACGATTGAACTTGGACTTAGTTCGCATAGTTTTGGTATAAATCTAGAAAATTGAATTAAGTCTCCTTTGCCCTGCTCGCCATATACAACTATTTTCTTGCCCTCTATGTCTTGCCCTGTCCATCTTTTTTCTTCATCATATGCCTTTCTTACTTTTCTCAATTGCGGGAAGTAGCTCAGTCTGTGTTCGTATTCTTTCCATCCCTTCTTCATTTCGCCTTTAAGATGGTAGGCGTATGCAAGGTCAACGTGATACTGAGGCTTGTCATCTATCTCTATAGCCTTCTCGAAACATTCGATTGCTTTATCTAATTCCTTTAAGATCCCATAAGCAGAACCTAAGTTGATCCAAGAATGTTGAGAATTAGGATTTATTTTTATGGACTTTTTATAAAGCTCTATAGCTTTTCCAGTATCTCCACCCTGCCTGCACAGCATGCCTAAGTTGCTATAGTAATTCTCCTTATTGGGATTTAATTCTATAGCTTTTTCCATGTGTTTGATAGCTTTTTCTACCTTGCCAGTTTTGCCGTAACACAACGATAAGTTGTTGTGATTTTCTGAATTAGATGGATCTATTTTTAAAGATTCAGAAAATTTTTCTATAGCTTCTTCGTTTTCGCCCTTTCTATAGTGGCACAATCCGAGAAGCTGCATAGCTTTGAAGTTTTCAGGATCGACCTTCAAAAGTTGACTCAGAACTATTTCAGATTCCTTAAACCTTTTGTGGTTAAATAAACATTCAGATTTATGAAGACTATCTTTTAAAAGTTCTTCTAATTCTTCTTTTTGCATCTTTGGCTCCTTAGAATAATAACTAATAAATTCTATATAATTTTATGAGTATTGTCAAAGTTAAAAAAGTAAGACCAACTCAAAAAAAACGCAAACCTTGCGGATGTAGAAAAAAAAAGTTGCGAATCAAGCAAAAAATCAAGCCAGCAATTAAAAAAGTCTTTCTTTAGGAGGTGAAAAATGGGATGTGGTTGCGGAAAAGGGAAAAGAGGAGTAGGAAGAAGGCCAATAGCTGGTCCTGCAAAAAGGGGGGTTTTGAGCAATGGTTCCTCGCCTGCTCAAATACGACAACAAGCCCTTCAAAACAATGTGTCGTCTCAATCTTTAAGCGTTAGCGGACTTTCTAAAAAGAGAAGAGAAGTAGAAAGAAAAAGAAGACAAGCCGTGTTGAAAGCGTTAGGCAGGCCGTAGACAAAATAACCTATGCACCATGAGTGCAAAAAATAATAAAACTGTAGTGAGATTTTAGCAAAAAAAAAGACAAGCTCAAAGAGCTTGTCTTTTTCTCATATTTGAATCCGAGTGCATGATGCCATCGAGTCCAACATGATAGGAGGCATATTAATTACTTGGTTTTTCTGTTCTTGGCAGTATTACCAGTGTCTTCAACTCCATCAACATATCCAAGCTTTTTAGCAAGGCTTCGGGCAGAAGTTAGAGCGGCACTGCGAGATGGGAATCTCGTTGAGCCATCTGCTTTTCGAACTAACTTAGTTGGTCGAATTTCTGGAATTTGTACAGTTGCTTCATAAACAGAAGCTCCTTCCACGGTACGTGTAGAAACTTTTACTGGCATTTGACTCATGTGGTTTTCTCCTAAAAAAGAGTCCTTAGTTTGTATGTTTTTTACTTTAGTGATTAAATTAAGATTAGTCAACGTGATTTACAATTTAATTTTCAAATTATCCATAGAAAAGTTTCTCAAGCTAGAACTGCTCTTTGACTGGCCTGCCAAGGACAGAGTTGGAATTAATTGTGGCCTATTTTTCGGCCTGTATCGTTTGGAATGAAACTTTTCAATGGCGTCTCTATATTTGTCTCTGAGTAACTTGATCGAATTTAGAGAAACATGTTTCTCTAAACCGAAACAAGGCATCATTGAATCAACGGTAAAAAGCACCTCGGACAGCTTTACTCTTTTTCCTTTTCCAACTTTGGAGAAATCGATAAACCAAAGAAAGGTTTCTGGGTCATAATTGAACGCCGGATTCATGAGACCAACGGCTTCATGTTTTTTTAATTGATCCTTAATTTCAGAAAGCCATATTTCATTTCTTCCCTTGTGCAGTTTGTAGAACCAATGTGCAGATATAGCTTTAAAGCTTAAAATTAAAATGTGTTTGTTGTTTTTTTTATCGTATCCATTCCTCAAGCAAAACGGGCAATAGAAGGAGTTTCCCGACATCCTTTCACAGATTTCAATAGAAAAGGAGTCAAACAATGATGTCTTATTGCAAAACTCGCACTTACAATGGACGTTTTTGGCCAATGCTCCAGAATGCTTATCTTCTGGATCAATTGGTATCAAACGAATATTTTGTTTAATATTTTTGTCACTCATATCATAAATACCTTGAAATACGACATTGATTTTAAATAAGAAAAATAAAAAAATCAATGGAGGAAACTATATAAGATAAGTCAGCAATACTATTTGCAGAGGAAAATATTATGAGTTTAAAGACATTCACACAGTGGGCAGACGATAATTCTTTACCTGTACCGTTCGAAACTAACTTTGTTGTAGAAGAGCCAACGTCTGAAAAGACCACGGACGAAAATCGTGCAAGAACAGGATGGAGTGCAAATTATCCTCCTGCATACTTCTCTGCACAATACCCGAATCTCTGGGTTGCTCCTAAAAAATCAACTCACGATCTCGACGCAGCACAAATGGGAAGAACAAAAAAATAATCATAAGTTCATTTGTTTTTATATTGAAAAAGCCCGCTATAGCGGGCTTTTTCTTTTTATGAGATGTTGAGTGATTAGCCGTGCTGATCGCATCGGGTGCTCGTCTGTTAGATAAGACCACGGTGATGTTCGGCAGTAATCTTAGAAACCGTGGACCAGTCCCAAATTGCTGACGAAACACTGTCTATTCTAGATTCCTGATCTACTTTTGCTATAGAATTTTTCTTATTGTCGTAAAAAGATGATGGACAACGCTCCCAATATCCCCACTGGTCTTCATTCTTCGGATTTTGAAATATCATTCCCTTGTTATAATATTTGACTATGATCTCATCAACTCTTTCCGACGAGAGACCCGACTCCTTTGCAAGAGCAGAAGTGCTTCTCCACACATACTTAGGATGACGAGCCAGTGCGATAAAGAACTTTTGTTCCTCGTCTCCCTCTTTCGTGCCTTGAGGATAGATATTTACCCATTTATGCGGATGATTTTTTTTGCTCATTTTTCCATTATCCTTGAAATCTTCTAAATAAGTTTGAATTCTAACTACATTAAAAGAATAAGTAAATAGAATTTTTGAACAAGAATTCACAGAAAGAGAGAATGAAGAATGAAAAGAAAACTTAAAAATCAATATGAGGCTAAAGCCGCTAGAAAAAAAAAGCTAGAACACGCCTTAAGAGGTGACGGCGAGTATCTATATAGAAATAACACAAAAGGGACACTTGATCTCCCAAAAGCATCCTTTGATGGAGCAAGACGTGTTCCTGTAAACGGAGAATGGCGAGGCGACAATTACTTCATGCTGTTGGTAAAAAAGAATGAAGCTCGCTTGGTTAAAACAATTTCGCATCCAGAAAGGAAAGATAAAATGACCGACAAATTAATCATGGACCAACCAGATGTGGTGACTACCGAAGGAACTGTAGAGCAGGTTGTGGTGGACGAAACCGAAAAAAAACTCAATGAAGGACAGCCTGTCCAAGATTCTCAAGAAGATGTTCTCTTAAATGAAGATCCGATGGATGGCGTAGAAATCATTATCGATTAGCAAGATTTTTGATTTACACCTCCAAAATTTTCAGTATGATGTAAGTGAAATCTTTCAACTATTGAGACTTGGAGTGGAACATGTCGTACAAAATCGTGCTTGAGAGATCTTGCACACAGAGAACGAATAGTCAAAAAATTGAAGAATCTGTCAAAAAACTGATTGAGAGATCCTTGTCTGGAAATCGTGGAAGGAATTGGTCCTATTCTGTAGCTTCTAGCAAAGGTCCTCAAATCTTCGATGGCGTGTGGAAGTGGTCCAAAACAATAAAGTTTGATCGAAGCAGGGGCTTCGCAAGCACCAAAGATTCACAGTGGGCTAAAATTGTTTCTGCGATAGATGAAAAGTCTAAATCTTCTGCCTATGGTAAGTTTCCGTGGAAAATTAAGTCTGCTAGTGATCTTTTAGGCATTGCGACGAAAAAGGACAAAGAGTCCAAAAAAAACAACCAGCCAAAAGACTATGGTCAAATAGAGCTTGAAAAAAATGGGTTTTTTGATCACATCTACGAAAGAAAGCACCATGTAAATATAGTTTATTCAGCATTGGAAGCATTTAAAGACTCCAACATGAAGAATAGATTTCACTGTGTTTTACACGGCCCGCCTGGTTGCGGAAAATCTGACATTCTGATTTCAGTAAGCAAAATGCTTGGGCCAGAAAATGAAGCGTTTATCAAGTTTGACGCAACCAGCATGACTGAGGCAGGTGTTTCTAAATTGCTCTTAGAATCGGAGTTTATTCCGCCAGTATTGATTGTGGAAGAAATAGAAAAAGCCCCAGAGAATCACCTCAGGTGGCTACTGGGTATCTTGGATCATAGGGCAGAAATTCGAAGAACGAACTTCAGGATTGGAAACAAGGCTAGAAATGTGAAAATGCTTTGCTTGGCCACAGTGAATGATCTGAATTTATTCAAGAATAGCATGAGCGGTGCCTTAGCTTCTCGGTTTGCTCATGAAATTTACTGTCCTCGCCCATCCAGAGCAGTTATGGAAAAAATTCTTCTTCGAGAAGTTGAAAGAATCAACGGTGACACAAACTGGATTGAACCAACTTTGTCTTACTGTATCGACGACAAAGGATTGGATGACCCCAGAAAAGTCATTCCAATCTGCCTATGTGGTCGAGAAAAGCTTTTGACTGGCGAGTACCAAAAGTCCCTGAATGCAGTTCTACCACCAAAATCGTAAATGGAGTTTGATTATGTTTATAGCCGCAGTAACAACCGCTGGAGATATGTCTTATCTGGATATACAAAATGAATGTGGCAAAGAGGCTTGGGTGCCGCTGGTAGTGTATGAGTTCGAAGGACGAACTGTTGTTCCTTTGTTCAAAACTGAAGAAGTGTGTCAAAAATGGATGAAAAGGAATCTTTCAAAAGAGTGGATGCCAAACGGATGTTGTTTCTTAACAGAACAAGATGTGGAATTTGTTGAAGAAAGAGGCTGGAACATCCGTTTTTTCGAATGGCAGAATAAAGTAAAAGATTATGTAGACTTTAGGGTTGAAGTGGTTGAGTTGGCAGAAAATCCTTCTGTTCATGCGAGATAAAACGGTGAAAGTTATATTTCTAGACGTAGATGGAGTTTTAAATTGCACAAAGGACTTCGAATCAATAACTGGGAACTACATGAACCCAGCCTTAATCCGCCGACTAGTTGAAGTGGTAAGCGATAAAATATTTAAATTCTTAATTTCAGTACACTCTATTAGTTGATATATCTACAATGGAGAAAAATATGAAGGGTGTAATTCTAGCTGGCGGCTTAGGAACGAGATTGTGGCCTTTGACCCATGTAACGAACAAGTGCTTGCTCCCAGTTTATAACAAACCAATGATATATTATCCAATACAATCATTGGTTGATTCGGGAATTGATGACATCCTGTTAGTATGTGGTGGTAATTCTGCGGGTGAATTTCTTCGAATATTGGGCAATGGAGAAGAATTCGGCCTAAAACGACTTCACTACACATACCAACAAGAAGCCAATGGAATTGCTCACGCACTTGGGCTTGCTCGTGAATTTGTTGGCAACGACCCTATGTGTGTGATACTAGCCGACAACGTATTCGAAAATGACTTTTCAAAGCAAGTCTCTGAGTTTTCGAATGATCCATCAGGAGCCAGAGTATTTTTGACCGAGGTTGAGAATCCACAACATTACGGCGTTGTGGAGATGGGCGAAAATGGTAAAGTTGCAACCATCGAAGAGAAACCAAGTCAACCAAAGTCAAATTTAATCGCCACAGGTCTCTACATGTACGACTCTGAGGTTTGGTCTTTAATAGACAGACTAAAGCCCAGTAATCGTGGAGAGCTAGAGATCACAGATGTCAATAATTATTACTTAAAAAGAGATCAATTGAAAGCCTACAAAATTGACGGATGGTGGGCCGACTGTGGTGAATGTTTTGAAGGCTATTTGAATGCTGCGAACAAGATAGCATCACTTCAAAAGGGAGAATAATATGGCTTTGTTGAATTGGAAGGATTTTAGAGCGGGAAAAAGAGCAGACAAGATTGTAAGCAATCCCGAAGCATCGAAGGCGTTGGATGAGCTAGTCAAGCAAGCTCAGGAACTTGGGCTTTATGAAAATTGCGAAAACCCAATGATTAAGGATCGATGCATAGGCTGTAACGAACCGTATATGCCACACGTCGATAATGATCCAAATGGCGAAAGAAACGCAACTTGTATTAAGTGCAGAACTGAAGAGGCTCACGATTTTGATTTGGAACCGGATGTCCAAGTGGATAGATGTGGGAAAACTTCTTACAGATTTGCCAAGATAAACGAAGCCACAGAAGAAGAGATATTGTCAATTAAAGGCGTAGGAAGAAAAACCTGTGACATCTTGTTGTCTTTTTTAGAAAGTGATCGCTTCACGAGTGAAGATGATTTTAAAAAAGCAGGCTTAAATACTCGAACTATAAATTCTATAAATTTGTGGCTTGATTCATAAATAATTATATGAATTTTAAAAATTGGCTCGAATTAAACACAATAGGCACCGAAGATGTTGACGAATCTCAGATAGATGCAGCCTATGACAAAGCTAAATATGCTGTAAAACTGGTCAGGATGTACGATTCAATGACTAATCAGTCTTTGCTGGCAAACATAAGCACAATAGCAACGCTGAACTCTGGAGCTTATGGGCTTTATACATCTTCTGAAGATAAAAAACAAATTGGATCTTCCGTCCTAAACAAATTAAGAATGAGATTTGGAGACGATGTGATGAATTCAAATAAAATAAATAGCATTCCCAATGTGGTAATTAAGCAATATGTTCCAGACATAGATCTAAATCAAATCAATCCGTCTGACACTATTCGGGTCAACATAAGAAGGCATGTTCAGGAACATGGAGATAGTCTTGAAGCTATTTTAGAAATAGCAAGCACAATAGTTCATGAAGCAACACACGAATTAGAGAGACAAACTCTCGGAAGAACAGACGAAACAGGACCAAGACAAGCTGAGGCCAAGTTTATGAATTGGGTCAAAACAAACTGGAATAACATTGCTGTTCGAATACCTGAGCTAAAGCAGGTTCCATCAAAAGCGTTCTCTCAAGGATTTTAAAAATTTCAAATGTTCTTCTAAATTGATTTTAAACTTTTTTGTCAAATTGATATCTTTGATCTTGTCCAAGTCAGTCCATTCCCAGTCTATGTGCTCATCGCTTAAATTGCAGTCAAAAAGTTTTTCAACTTTATAGAAGAAGGCAGTCCAGTTGTCGTTTTTTATTGATCCTAAACTTTTACCCTCTACACTTCCGCATTCTTCTAGACATTCTCTTTTTGCGGTTTCATGAGCGGTTTCTCCTTTTTTTCCATGACCCCCAGGCAATTGCCACTTCTTGTTTGGTTTTTGAAGCAATAAAACCTTTTTGCCATTAGTAAAAAATATTCCAGCAGTTTTCTCTGTGTCCCTGTTATCCAATTTTCTGTTCTCTAGCCAATTGATAAACGAAATATGCATTATCTTTTAGGCCCACGCTTCAAAGGAACGCTCTTTAGCTTTTCTTTATGTCTATCGGGTTTATCTTTTAAAGAATGCATTAGATTCTTTAAATCTTTTGCTATTTCAGACGCAGAGTCTCCGCTGCATTTTTTACTTCCTTTTAAGGAAACTGTCTTTCTTAATTTATTGTAAAAGCTCTTAGATATAACAAAACACCCGTGATCTGGGTTAAAGTGAACTACACCTACCCATTCACCATCGTCCCAGTTTCTACTTGACACCAATATTCTCATTGGATTTTCATCAAACACATGCTTAACGTGGTAATCGTTTTTCTTCATAGCTGCACTCACATAACCTAGTGCAATCTTAGCAAAGGCGTCCAAAGCTTCTGATGCTTTGCTCCTGTAGTTGACTTCTACACTATATCTGGTTCCTTTTGCTTCCGACAGGTTGCTCTCAAACCACTCAGATAAGGAAGTGTTCTCGTCAATACTTTCCAGTTTTAACCAATTTTTAAAATCCATATTTATCAATCCAAATTAATTGGGAGTATGTCTCCAAATTTGTAAATTAAATCTTCAAACCATTTTTGGCGATCTTCTCTTGCCTCTTGAATGAGAGACTGTCCATCCAATTGCATACCGCCACCAGGTCCAGGAGGTGCTGGATATTTAGACCTTATTCTGCCTACTATTTCTTTAAGATAGGTTAAAGCACCTTCTTGCATTGCTTGAGTAACCTCTTGCCAGTCTTTACACTTTTCCATGTAATGAACAATAACTTGCGAGGATTTGTAAGGAATTGGGTAAAGTTTAATATTTCTATATCCTCCAACCCACTCCCAGCCTCCTAAATTCGAACTTGTTCTTGAGTACATCTGTTCGTACTGTTTGTATAAAACCCACTCTCCCATTCGTCCCCAAATTGGCTGGATGGGATCAATTAGTCCGCCTTGGATAGATGCGTAGCTACCGCCAGGATAAAAGTATTCAATAGGTATTGCGCCGTCTAAATCAGATGCCTGAAACCCGAATGTTCCTTGCTCTTTGTAAAATACATTTCTGACATACCCTACATCAGGCGGCATCTCATAAACACTTTTTCCGGGCGTAGTTAAAAACACATAATAACTAAAAAACTCTCTTGGAGCGTAATCCTCTACTATTTTTAAAGCTTGATCTATAGCAAAATCTACATTTTGCTCGTCACACTCAAGCTTAATAGCAGGCGCACCCATCATGTGGAGGATGTAATCCCTAATTTGTTCTCTGACTTTGTCCCTATTTTTACGTGGACCCAATTCGTTCTTATTCAAAGGGTCTACATGTCCTAAATCGGAACAAGCAGAAGAACACTGGGTTGACGCCATAGCATTTTTGGTTGGACGACCAATAACTAAAGTATTATTACTACAATTACTCATAACGTTGGTATATAGATTAATGCCTAATTAAAATGAAATTAAGGAATCAAAATGATTGATATAAGTTTTTCAAAATTCATTGAGGGAGTGGAAAAAACTTCTACGGACTATCAAACCATTGGTGCATTTGCTCCAAATTTGCCAAACATGGGACTTGTGTTGAATGAATTCAACAAAGATATAGTAGATGCAGCACACAAAGACAGAACTGTTAAATCTTATATATTTTTAGATGAACAAGATTCCTTGTGGCTTATGCAGTTTCCTCCTGAACTCCAATCGCAAGCTTTGCGAATTAGATACTCTGACATACTAATGGACGCAAAGAGGCAGCAAATGAAGGCAGCAGGAGATAAAGCCGATTTGTTGGATGACTTGAGCAGTGATGAAGGATTTGCTGTTTGGGAAGAGTCATTAAAATCACTCAAGAATCACAAGTACAATGTTGTACTTAAAGGAAAGGGCAGCGGAAATCCTGAAATTGATTTTGGAGCGATGAAAACAAATGCCATGATGCTCATAGACAAGCTAGAAAGACCCGTCAACGGAAAGCTTATTTCAGAACTCCAAAATGATTTTGTTAATCCTGGACTTCGAGAAGAAGCAATAAAAAAATATAACGAACAATCCAAAAACGGAACTTGTGGCTTTAACTTATATCACGATCCAGAAGACGTAAAAAAAACAGCAGATGGAAAACATGAACAGCAAGCTTGCAAAAACTTTATAACCATGTCCCAAAGTGGCGCAAATGATTTCATGAGCGAGTATAGAAAGTATGCACATTTAGGATGTCTTGGAAGCAGCAGAGAACTATCAGGAATGAAAGTTGATCCACAATACAAAAGCGTTCTCAAGGCGGGAGGCAAAAGTCCAGCCTACTCTGTGGTTGGCGGCAAAGTGTACGTTAACAGAGAACAGGAAGAAATTCAGGCTGTTATGAATTTGGATCAAATAAAACATCTAAAAAATAAAGGACACTTTGAAAACGTAGAGTTCAGAACAGTAACCAAGGGAACTCGTGCAAATAGAAGAAGAGTCGAAGTGCCTTACCTTAAAAACGACCCCAAACAAAAAGAATTTTGGCCAACCGTTATTTACAATGGAGCAGCGACACCCACGACTCTAAGAAAAAAAGTAGATGACAACTACAAACATATAACAGACACTCTAAAGAAGAATCCCAAACTAGAACCTGGAGAACTATCCTCTGAAGAGATCGGTAAACTTGGAATAAGTGAATCTGTTGAAAATCATAAAAAAGATGTGTCTGCCTTAGTAAGCGATTCTTTAGATGCTGGAGAAACAAAATTTGTACAAATACTTAAGCCTGGAGGTCAAACCGTAAACAAAGGTTCAAGAAGCTTCGGAGTTGTTGGGGCACAACAAAATCTGGGTCAATCCACTTTTAGATCAGGGGTCGATAGATCAGACCCGGATGCCGTTTTAAAAACTTTGATCGTATCACTACTTTTCGGATCAGACATTACAGACTCAGAAGGAAACGTTACAACAAAATCCGCAATAGAGAAAATTTTCGACCGTTCTCTTGATAAACAAGACAAATTTATGAGGCCATGGGTTGAATCCAACAAAGATTTAATAATAGATCTTGCAAAAGATCATATGGTCAGGAATGGTTCTGGACTGCGTGAAGTAGAAGACTTTACAGATTCTTTGATCAAAAAGTTGCGTGAAAAAGGATATGGTGTTGACGAAAAATTTTCTAGGAGGATAGATTTTACCAAAATAGCCAAGGAAACTATTGAAAAAGATGAAGACTCTGAAGGTCCGAATTTATCTGACCTAGAAAAAGGCGCAGGAAAGGTGCTAAACAATTACGTTAGGGCGTGGATAAACAGTCAATTGCAAAGAGACATATCGGGAATAGGAACTAGAGTTCAAAGACAAAGGGCAGTTGATTTAAAACTTAATGACCCAAGCAAGATTGTTCTACAAACAAAACGAACAGGAGCAAGAGCCTCGAAAGAAACAGCTACGTTAGAGAAGACAGGGCACGATATATCAAAACTCTATGGAAATTTCAAGAAAAGCCATCCAGACGCACCGCCCTTAGACAATAGATTTGCTCCAGAGAGGATTCTTAACGCATGGACAGAGGCGATACTTGATTTATACGAAAAATCTAAAAAAGATGGAAAAGATGAAGCTCAATTAAAAAAAGAACTAAAAAGCCAATACGCCGAAGCAATGAATATTTTCAACGACAAACTTGGCAAAGACGCATCAGATTATCAAGTACTCACAAATAATGATAACAATAAGGAAACGTATTTTGACTTGATTGATGGTTTTTTCAGTAAAGACGACGAAAAAGAAGACATCGGAGCACCAGAAGAAAAGATGGTTTTAGATGATGAAAAAAATAAAGGTCAACGTCATAACAAAGCGAGGTCAGACTCTCAAGACTACGATAAACAAATAAAAGAGTTGAACAACACATCTGATATAAATGAAAAAATCCAAAAAATAGTTCAAATGCAGGCAGAAGAAAAGAACAGATTTTTATCTCTTATGACACATGTCCAAGGCAGTAAAGACCCGGACGCTGTTAAACTTATGGGATTTATCGACGACCACAAAGAACTTCGAGGGACCGACAATTGGACTAAAGCACCTGTGCCACAACAACCACAACAACCACAACAACCACAACAACCACAACAACCACAACCACAACAACAACAACAACAACAACAACAACAACAACAAAGTGCTGATGACTTTTTTGCCAACCATCCTGACATGGCAGATGGTGGCGATACAGATTGGAATTTTGCACAGATGCCAGATGAAGATGATGACTATAGAAAGCCTCTTGACGATGAAGAAAACACCTTCGATCACTTTCACGGACATGAAGTTGCTTTGTCATCTAAAGATGATCTAATTTCAATTCTATCTGAATCTAATGGAGAAATAATATTTGAAGCAATTAAAGAGCAACTGGCTATTCGTAAGGATGTGTGTGAAATAATCGCCTCTGTCGAACTTGAGAAGCAAAGGATGAATCAGTGAACTTTAGAAAGTGGATAGAAGGCGAAATAGTTGCAGGTACAAATCCTAAAAGAAAAAAGACAGATACTTTTAATTACTGGGGTGCTCCAGGAGACACTTCTGGATTAGGCGGCAGCGGCAAGCTTGTATTTGGTAAGAAAAAGAAAAAGAAAAAGAGGAATAAAAAATAATGTCACTTGGAGCAAACTGGTTAAGAAATTTAAGCAACCCACTAAGCTGGGGGATTAAAAAATATATGTTCGAAATGCTTCAGGAAAGATATTCTAGAAATGAAGACATTATAACCAGAGTGTCTGACACTATAATGTCGGAAAAAGACTATCAAGCGTTTGGGCAGTTAATTGTTGATGTTTATGAAAAAGGATTCAGCACAGCCTTAGAGCAACAAAAAGAACAATTCGAGAAAATGGGACTAGACGTGAATATTACTTCACCCATATCTCCAGAAAAGAAAGATAACTCGCCTAAAATATTCCCAGACTAAGTAAAATCAGGATGATAGTCAGACACTACCGCTTGTGTTAGGTGTCCGCCAGATTTTTCGACAAGTTGGTTCACCCTCCACCAACGGTGCTCACCAAACTTGACTCCATCTCTATATTTTGAAGGAAAGACAACAGATCCTTCAGAGAGTTTAATATTAGTCCAAAATCTCATATACAAATCATTCCTTTCTACAATAACAGCCTCAAAAGTGAATTTCTCACCATATTGTATGCTCTTATAAGTATCGCCATACAATTCGTCTTGTCTTTCTCTGATCTCTGCTGGGGAGCAATGCATTAATACTACGTTTTTTAATTTAGCTTTTGTTTTTGGATTACTTTCAATCTTCGGCTCAGGATTCAGAGGCTCTGGATCTTTTAGTACAACCTCTGGCTCTGGCTCTTTTAGTACAACCTCTGGCTTGGGTTCAACTTTTATTTCAGGAAAATCTGATATAACTGAATCCTTCACGTTGAAATCACTATTTAATCCAGAAGACAATGAGTCGTTTGCTATCGTCTTACTAGCCCAGTCGAAATTGTGAAAGACAAAATCGGACTCCAACAAATCCCACTCTTGATCTTTAGTCAAAGGATTTGGTTCTTGAAGCTTGTATACTGTTCCGTCTTTGTTTTTAATTGCCATGATGTATTTAAGTTGGTTTAATGAAAAATTTAACGTCTGCTTTTCCTTTTAGCCTCATGTCTGTTGAATGGGAAATGTTGTTCACCACTCTTCCAACGGTAGCTTGTGATACCCCAAACATGCCTGCTATTTCAGTTTGGGTATGGGTTTTAATTAGATCTCTAATTTTAACAACCTCAAATTTATCTAACTTTCCAGGTCCATAACCTTTTCGAGGACGATATGAACCATAACTCTGAAGCCACCTTCTAATGGTGCGTTCACTTACGCCCCATTTCAACGCCGCTCCTTTTATGTCATCGGCATATTTATCAAGCTCTTCTCGATGTGGTTTTGATTTTCTCATATAATTTGTCAAAGTATTATTTTTGTCAAAGTATTATAGTGTTAAAAAAATAATTTTTGTTGCTTAGATACCTTTGTATAAATCTTTTTTAATGAGGTAAAAATTATGCCACTAGTAGCACCAGACGAAGGTGAAATCCTATTGCTTCAATATATCGTAAACATGACTCCAGCAACTGATCCTGTTTTACACTTGTATAACAATACTGACTTGACAATTACTGATTCAGTCACGATTGCTGATATTACTGAAGCCTCCGCAGCAGGATATGCTGCCATCACTCTGACAGGGGGAAGTTGGACAACTGTTCAGTCTGGCGGAGTCACAACTGCTGAGTATTCAGAGCAGACATTTGCATTCACTACCGGAGCATCATTGTATGGTTATTATGTAACTGATACATCGGACAACTTGCTTTGGCTTGAGGAGTTTTCAGGAGCACCGTTTACTCTACCTTCCGGTGGAGGAACAATTGCAATCACATCAAAAATCACATTAGATTGATTAAGAAAAATTGCAAAGGATATTGACACAAAAGACAACAGCCAAAAGCTGTTGTCTTTTTTTTTAATTTGGCTAAAATAAAAATATGTATGACTTTTTAATTATAGGATCTGGTTTATTTGGAAGTGTGTTCGCAAGAAATGCTGCGGAGAGGGGGCATTCATCTTTAGTAATAGACAAAAGAAATCATATTGGCGGTAATTGCTACACTGAAAACATTGAAGGAATTAATGTTCACAAATATGGCCCTCATATATTCCACACCAACAACAATAAGGTTTGGAAATTTGTAAATAGATTCTCTGAATTTAACGGATATCAACATCACGGAAGAGTTAAGTCAAATGGACAAGTCTTTTCATTTCCAATTAACCTTCTAACTTTAAATCAGCTTTGGGGAGTTCAAACTCCTGGAGCAGCGGCTGAACGGTTGGAAGAGGTTAAAATCCCTTGCAGCAAATCTAATCCAAACTTAGAAGATTGGATTCTTTCTCAGGTGGGGGAAGAATTATACGAAAAATTTGTAAAGGGATATACAACCAAACAGTGGGGAAGACCACCTTCAGAACTTCCTAGTTTCATAATAAAAAGACTACCAATTCGTTTAAACTATGACGACAGGTATTTCAACGACAAGTATCAAGGCATACCATCCAATGGATATACTGCCATGTTTGAAAACATGATTGATCATGAAAAAATTGAAATTCAAACAAATGTAGATTACTTTGAGAACAGAAAAGAATTAGATTCTGCTGCAAAGAAAATAATATTCACAGGAATGCCTGATAAACTTTTTGACTATAGACATGGAGAGTTGGAATACAGATCTTTAAAGTTTTCTCATGAAATTGTTTCGGAATTCGGAAATAACAACCAATTTGCAAAGAACGGAAACTTTCAAGGGTGCTCTGTTATGAATTACACAGATGAGGACATCCCTTATACAAGAATTGTTGAACACAAACATTTCGAATTTAAAGAAAGTAAAAAAAGTGTAATCACTCATGAATACCCAGACACATATGACAAAAGTAAAACTCCATATTATCCTGTGAGGGATTCTAAGAATGTTAAAATATATGAAAAATACAAAAAGCAAGCTAAAGAAAGCAACATTATTCTTGGGGGTCGCCTTGGGAGCTATATGTATTATGACATGCACCAAGTAATTGCACAAGCATTGAGCATGTCGGATAAGTTGCCAGACTATCGCTACATGTAAGCCTAAGACTTAATCTTGATGCGATGCCTGTCGCTACAAGAGCACCAAGGGCAATGTTCCCAATCTAGTTCCATTTCTTGCCCGCAACCAGCACAATATGGGTCTAGATCGTCATGCCAGCGATCTTTCCTGTGGAACCGAATCTGGAATATCACAATTGAAACAGGTGCAATGGTGGCCATTTGTCTAAAAAACCAAAGAATGTCGCCATTACCTTGAGAATAGTCTAAATAAGCTTTTGTAGCCAGTATGAAATATCCACAAAGCAAAAACACATAAGTCCAAACAGATATATCTCTGACTTCCTTGTGTTTGTGAATTTTCCAGACCTGTAGCCAATGACTAATTGCAAGTATAGCTATTGCAAAGTACCCAAGGGTCAACATGATCATTTCCTTTCTATAATGCCCCACTTGGACTTAAGCCAAGTTCTTTCATGAAAGTAGTAAAAGAAAAACTTTAGAAAAGAATCTATAGTTGCGATTCCTGCACTAAATTTTACATCGTTGGTAAAAATCCAGCTAACTACAAACGTTGTGGACGTGGCTATAATTCTCCAAGTCACAGCTTTTGCCAAGTGTCTTCTTCTTTGAACTGTTTTGCTACTCATAATCATATATACTTTCATGTTAAGAAATCAAGACGGAACGCCTTACAAGCCTGTTGGAGACATTCAACAATTTGACCCAGAAAACCCAGAACATGATCTTTTCAACATGTGGGACGAGGAAATTATACGCATGGGCGGATCTCCCATCCTTTATCATGAAGTGTTTATCCAGTCTGGAACTGTTGACCCTTTGTATTGGGAAGATAGAGGAAAGATTTTCTCTAACAACCCTATACAACTTTACGGGATATATGAACCCATTCCTTCACAGAATTACATGAGTGCGTTTGGTTTTGACTCTCCCGACGAGATGATGTTTGAATTTAATTATAAATCCGTACTCAGACAGATCGGACATCCTCCAAAAATAGGGTCCAGATTACATACCCCCCACTTGCGTGAGGACTGGGTTATCGTTCAAAGAATGACAGGCGAATACAAGCTATGGGGTTCGCTTCGTCTGCAAATCTTATGTCAAAGATTCCAAGAATCTACGACAACAGGAGAAGGCAAGGTTACTCAAAAGAAACCCGATTTTAAGATAAATGAGTTTGGACAATGAGTTTTAGAAATTTTATAGAATCTCAAGTAGATTTGTCAACTTCTTTTTTGTTTGATTCAAAAAGTTTATACAAAGAGATGGCAATTCAAAATCCAGACGCTTTGAAGAAAACACAAAGTGCAATGCAATTTATAGTAGACAACCAACTATCTGGGGTATTGATTGGAGGTATGGCATACAGCCATCATCATATAGATCGACCAAATAAAACTGACGTTGATTTTTTAACAGATAATATAGAAAAAGTCAAAGAAGCCCTTGGAAGAAACAACATGATTCACGCTCCACTTACGGGAAACGATTTTGGAGGAATACAGGCACCAGAGTTAGATGCTGACTTTTTAGACGCAAATGTTGGCAACGCAGGTTTGAATAAATATTTAATGGACACATCTCAAACGGCAAGCATTGGAGGAGTAAAATTTAAAGTAGCAGATCCGTCTGTGCTTGCGATTATGAAACTCACAACAGGCAGACCAAAAGACATGGAAGATGCATTTGGTTTGTTTTCAGTAGTAGATATTGAGAGTCTTAAAAAGCATGTCATGAACTTAGAGAAACATTTACCCGAAGACACGGATGCAGAAACAATTATTTCATATGCTCAAGCAATGAAACAAGCTGCTTAATTTTTAAATGTAAATTCAACAAAAAATTCTGGCTTGTTAATCTTCCAAAAAATTATTCTAGGAAATTTTGGATTGGCCAGACTTCCTCTATTTCCCCATATAAAAACTGGTTTCCTATTTTTTCTTTTTTTTATTTTGAAGTGTCTCATTTTTTACTTTTACAAAATTTCCTATTAACTTAGTATTTCTTTTAGGGCACTGGATGCTTCTTAAGTATTCGTCTAAATGTTCTTCCCCGTGAATGCCGCATATTTTATTCAACTGTTTATACTTGTCATCAAAATTGTTTCCAACATGGTCATGCCAATTATGTTTGCAAATACTTTTTTTTGAATTTACAATTCTACTATCACGCAAATTCATAGAATTAACTTCTTTTTCGCTCATCTTCTTAAGATCGTAATCAATCTTGCTTGGAACAACTAACAAACTTGCATAAGGCTCTCCACATTTAAATATATGCTTTTCTCCTTCTTTTGGAGATTTAAAAACTACAAAAAATATTCTTGGCCACCACCTCTGTATATGCCCTGGCACAGCAATAGGAACTGTGCCAGAAGTATCTGTGAAAAATCTAGGGTGTGGTTCGATTCTAATTGAGAACCCTTCGGGAGGTTTTAAATTTAAAGAGGACGTGAACCCATAGTGGTCCTGCGCAAAGGATGAAAATGGAGGATCTCCGCTTTCGCTCCAAGGAGACTCATTGGAAAAGTCTCCTAAAAATTTAATTTTTCCATCTTTTTTTGTAACTACACATTCCGTCTCAAATGGATAAATCAATTCCAAACCATAAGTAGACCCTTCGACAAATGGAACACAGTGCCAAGGCTGAGGTTTTGACCCATCGCCATGTTCCTTGCTCCCAGACCAGCCTGGTATCTTGAGTTTAATCTTCTTGGGAGGAACTCCTTTGAAATATGTTCTATATTTAATTTCTAATTTATCCATTTGGATTCTCATTTATGTAAATGAAAGCATAACTAACTAAAAGGTTATCAGGTATGGCAAAAATAATCAACTCAGGAAATCAAAATCAAAAATCATTAAACGAATGCAATGAGAAGCCAATTAAACAGGCAAGCATTTTGAATGATGTACCACCAGAATATTGTGCAGATGAACACGATAGATCGATCAATGACAGAACTGATGTGAGTTGGCTAGAAGATGCAAGCAACAAGAAAACCGGCATTGGAGAATCGGCAAACTGCGACCCGATGCAAAGCGGGAATATTGTAAATGACTTAGACAACCCAGATAGAAACACAATAGTTAGATATGCAAAAGGGCTAAGAGGTGCAGACGAAGCGGTCAAGCAACTCTTTGAAGATATAGTCGTAATCGATGAGGATGGAAAGTCTCATCCCGTTCCAATCATTTGGGCATCGCAAGAAAGGGCTGTTGCAGCAATGATGCAGGACAATGTTAGAAAAGACAACAGTCTAGTCGTAGACAGAATCAAGCTCCCTATGCTCGCAATATACTCATCAGATTTGCAATTCAATCAAGACAGATACACATATCACAAAGCCCTAGATTGGATGAGAAGATACAGACCAGACAGAAAGCCTGGATTTACAACGAATGAAAAGCATGAGAGAGATACTGTGTTTGGGACTGCAAGGGGGATTCCGATTGATGTTGGCTTCACCCTGTATGCGTGGACCCTATACATTGAGGACATGAATCAAATTATAGAGCAATTACTTTTGAAATTTAGTCCAATTGCATATATAAAAGTACGAGGAGTCCCGTGGGAAACGGGGGTAAAACTAGATTCAATAGCTAACAATTTAGACGTTGAACCAGGAGATCAAAACATTAGAGTTGTAAAATATCAATTTAATCTGACGGCTGAAACATATATACCTCAGCCTATTACTAGACGCAAGGCAGTGTTGAAAACTAAAACAAATATTTTCAACAGCACCAAGCAAGAAGAAATTACTGAGGTATTCAATAGGCTAGAAGATGCTGTTGAGGAATTATCATGATTGAAATAACCAATAAGAAAAGATGGCCGGTACAGTTAGTAGTTCGTTCTACGAAAAAAACTAACTCTTTCACATGCCTTAACATTCCTGGAATTGGTAAAAATCAAAATGTTAGATTCTTAGCAGACGAAAGAAAAACAGATTATGTTGACAAAGCAGAACAAGATGGCTTGATTTCAACACGAAAAATATCAGACAAATTGAGTAAGGGAGAATAACACTATGGCGATATTAAGGGGATTTCCGCCTTCGAACACAATTTCACCAAGCGTTCGAATTGCTGAAAAAGATTTATCTTTTATTGCTCCTGAGCAGTCTTTTCACAGAGCAGGATTAGTTGGGTTTGCAAGTAAAGGCCCAATTAATATTCCTACTGTTGTGAGAACAAGTAGAGAACTACACACAGTATTTGGATATCCACATCCTGAGAGTGGTGATCCCTACTTGATTTACGCTGCCGAGCAATATTTATTAGTTGCTAACGAACTATACGTAGTTAGAGTTGGCGACCAAGACGCAGTCAGTGACGAACGTGCCACTACTGCTGAATTTGACGTACCTGTTGCAGGTGGTCAAATCATAATTCAATCAGACACAGCAGAAACATATTCGTTTGGCGACGATTCATTTTTCCGCTGGAAACTGAATGGAGTTTTAGCATCTAAAACTTTGGTTGTGTTGGCAGACGCCAACAGAACAACACCAGGCCCATACACATGTGAAGATCTGGCAGAAGCTTTAAATGATCAACTCGATTCAACAGTTGACGGAATTCAGTTCACATGCGACGGATCAAATAGAATTGCAGTCGAAAGCACATTCGCATATGGACCAGACGCTTCTTTAGAACTGGTATCTGTTCAAGATGCTATCTATGGTGGTTCTAGTTCTGTAACAGGACTAGGAACAGGAATGACTATTGCTGCTTCTACTTCTGGCGAAGACAGATATCCAGTAGATGGATATCAAGGACCAGGAGAATGGGACTTCACTGGTCTTTCTAATCTTCAGCTTTTAATTGTTGTTGACGGAACAGACAATGTTCTTATCGACAATGTGGTTCAAGTTGTTGACTTGGCCGTTCTAGAAGGTGCAGAAAAAACAACTCTTGAAGTTCTAACGGAAATCAATCTTCAAATTACTAATGGAGATATTCCTGGCGGATTTGAAGCTGTTGCAACTGGTGACAACCTAACGCTTCAAACTCTGCATCACGGACGAGACGCACGACTCTTAATCAAAACAGAAAGCACCGCTGCTTCATTGTTTGATTTTGATGGTGTCACAGCAGAGGGTGCAAGCCCATCTGGTGTAAGCGGAGATGCTGCTGTTGAAACATACGGAATTGTAACTGGAAACTCTGTTGCCAGTACTAACAGTTTCACCCTTACAGCAGATAGTGCTGGTGTTGATGGAAACGCAACTCAAGTCGTTATTAAAAACGATACTAGAGAAGGCGTTTTCACTATGGATGTCTACAATGATTCCAATCAAGTAGAATCTTGGGGCAACCTTGTTAAAGATTCCTCTAGTAGGTTCTACGTAGAAACATTCCTGACATTGGTATCAGATTGGGTTCGTGTTCAAGACAACACAGCCACTCTTGCACCGCCACTGGATGGAACATACAGCCTTGCAGGCGGTAGTGATGGAATTCCATCAGATCCAGACGATCAAGATGCTCTAATCATTGGAAACTCTCTGTCATACAGTGGGCTTTATGCCTTATCTGAGCCAGAGCAAATCGACATTGATTTGATTGCTGTTCCAGGTCATCCATCTACATCAATCGTTCTTGCTATGCTGGACGTTTGTGAAAACTTTAGACAGGATTGTCTGGCGTTGATAGACCCACCATTCGGTCTAACTGTTGATGAAATAGTTCAATGGCAGAACGGTGCTCACCCTCTAAACACTACTAGATTTGATAGTGACTTTGGTGCTCTTTACTGGCCTTGGGTCAAGGTAAGAGACAACTTCAATAGAGTAGATGTTTGGGTTCCACCATCTGGGTCAGTGATGGCAGTTTATGCAAGAAGTGATCAATTAGCAGAACCTTGGTTTGCTCCCGCTGGTGCAAATCGTGGTATCGTTCCTGGAATTTCAGATGTTTATTCCCGTCCAACTCTTGAAGAAAGAGACTTAATGTACGGAAATAGAAACGCTGTTAATCCTATCGTGAACTTTAGCGATTTTGATGGTTTCCTTGTATGGGGTCAAAAGACTCTTCAAAGAAGACCTACAGCACTGGATCGTGTTAATGTCAGAAGGCTTCTCTTTGTTCTTGAAAAGAGAATTAGACAAGCTTCGAGAGGTTTACTTTTCGATCCACATGACGAAGTCTTTAGACAAAGATTTGTTGACATTTCAACTGAAATTCTTAGAGAAGTTCAAATTGGTCGTGGTTTAACCGACTTCATCATCCAAGCCGATGAAGAGCTTAACACACCAGATGTAATAGATCGAAATGAGTTCCGAGCGAGAATCGGTGTTCAACCAACAAGAGCCGTTGAATTTATGTTTATAGAATTCAGCGTTCACAGAACTGGCAGCTTCGCAGAGAATGCTGACACGTTCTAAAAAATAGATAGATCCCCCCTGCTCGTCCTGAGCAGGGGGTATTTGTTGAAATAAAAATCATCTAAATATTTAGGAGAATTAACATTATGGCAAACATGGGAATTGGAAAATTAGGTGGTTCTCAATTGATCTTCAAGAGAAAGTTCCGTTGGACTTTTCGTGTAGATGAAATTTGCGGTGGACAATCCGTTGAAGAACACTTTGTTAAAATCGCTTCGAGACCAAACCTATCAATTGAAGAAACGGAAATTAATTTCCAAAACGCTAAGACCTTTATTCCAGGCAAAGCGACTTGGGAAACAATTACAGTAACATACTATGACGTTGCTACTATAGATAACGCACCTTTATGGAACTGGCTTGCCAGTGTCTATGAATTTACAGATCCTGTCGCCCTTAAGCAGGGATCTCAAAGAATTCACTACTCTGGTCGTGGAACGCTCAACCTGTTTGACGGTTGTGGAAACGTTCTCGAAACTTGGGTATTGAACGATATGTGGCCAACAGCCATGAACTTTGGAGAACTAGACTATTCTAGTTCCGAAGAGTCAACAATCGAGCTAACGTTGAGATATGCTTCGGTTGATTATAGATCAGTTTGTCCTGGTTACACGCCACAAAGCTGTTGTGGTCCTTGTACTGGTACATCTGGAGGAACTGTACTAGGAACAGTTAGCTAGAACTCCTACAACATGTTTTACTTCCGGCCATAAGAAAAGCCTGTGTTTTTTCAAACACAGGCTTTTTTTACTATATAAACACATGCAATACGATAACCCTATAGTCATAACTGGACCGCCTCGAAGTGGAACCACATGGATGCAATTTTTTTTATGCTCTCACCCCAACATATACATACACGGGCAAGAGCCTAAGTTATCTTGGAAAGAAAGTACACAATGGCTTGATAAAATGATACAAGCTGGAGAGTGGGGGGAAAAATCAAACAAGAGCAAAACGGTTAAAGACTATGCAATTCCACACTACTCCGGTAGTAATCCGCAAAGGTGTGAATCAATTTGGAGAAAAATGATTTATGAATTTATTTCAGGATACGGAAATCAAAAACCAGGACAAACAAAATGGGGGCACAAAGCATTATGGCTATGCGCAAGAAAAAAAGAAGTTGAGACTCTTAAAAGAGTTTGGAACAACGCAAAGTGGATAGTTTGCATTAGAGATCCTTTTTTATCCTTTGAATCTCAAAAAAATACTTTTGTAAAAAAACAAAATCTAGAAGAATGGATAGATCTTTGGATAAAATCTTATGAATTTTACAAAAGCAATAATGAATCTTTTTTGTTTCAAATAGATAAGTTGTCGCAAAAAAGCAATGAAGAAAAAGAAGAAATAATTTGCGATCTTTTAAGATTTTTAGGAGAACTAAAAACGACTGAAACAGATAAATTTATCTCAGAATGGAAAGTTATCCATAAAGCTTCTCCAGATGATGAAAGAGATTTTAAACTTGGCGACAAAAGAAAAAACGAGATGTTTGAAAAATACTCAAAATTAAAAACTTACATGCAAGAATTGGGATACAAAAATGGCTAATATGGGACTTGATTTTGGACTTGAAAGAAAAAGCTTATGCTGGAAGCAAAAGTTTAGATGGGAGTTTTCTATACCAGGAATATCTCAATCAGGCGTTAACTCATTGCCTCCAAGTAAATCTGCTAGGCCCTCTATAGACTTCAAAGAACAGGAAGCTCAACATCTAAATGAAACAATATATTACCCCGTGAAACCCGATTGGAAACCTATAACACTAGTGTTATATGATTTGGCAAAACAATATCATCCAATATTTGGCTGGATTCAGGAGATATACAACCCTGGCGGAAACAACAATGGGGAATGGGACGTGCCAAATGAAGGATTCAAAAAGAATGGGGACCTTTCAATGCTAAGTGGCTGTGGCGACCCTATAGAAATATGGCGATACGAAAACCTATATCCTCAAAGCGTAGACTTTGGAGATTTAGATTATGGTGATTCCGAACATGTGGTTTGCGAATTAACCTTAAGATACGACAGAGCTTACATAATAACACAATAACACAATCACCTTCCAATAACCTTCAGTCCAGTCCTCAATCGAGAAACTCGCTCTAAGCGGCAAAGGGCTTGCTAAGATGCAACGGCGGATGATCTTAATCTTCATCTTCTTCGACTAAGTCGTCAAATTCAGAAGCAAGTATTTCTCTGCACTCTGCTAGGGCATCCTCTAATTTCTTGGTTTTCCACCCGAGAACCCTGCAAGCTCCACACTTGTTAAGTCTACCTTTTTTTGTATACACTGTTGACTCATTTAAAAGAAATGCCTCAACCAGTTCTCCATATCCTTTATCAACAAGCTTGTCTATAACTTCTTGTCTTTCAAGAATGTCTATCATGTCTGTGTTTTGCATAGTTTATCCTTACAACATCAAATATATAAAAACCATTCACTCATTTCAATGCATGTTTTAAAAATAAATCTATCTTCTATCATTCCACGAGTTTGTCCTGAGATCTTTCCCGTTTCTAAAGGCGGGGGAATACAGTTGAATATTTAGAAAATCATGATATTTTTTCTTTAATTCATTATAATTTCTAGCAGTCCTATAAAGCTGTCGGAAGTGATTTAATATACACGTCGTCATGTAGTTGAAAGCTTTTCCTTTTTGGGGGTCAAAACGATCTATTTTGTCAAAACAAATCATTACGCCTTCTTGAACAGCATCGTCTACATCAATTAGATTGAATTTGGCATATCTCACAATGTTCTCAGAAAGCTTGTAAAAAGCATTTGCCAAGTCTACTTGTGAGTCGCTATAGTCTTGACTTGCTTGGTCGTATAATTTCACATTCTGATTTAATGACTTGTTGTCTTCTTTTGTGTTTGCTTTTCTTTTATTTTTTCTTTTTCTTTTGTCTTTTAAATCTTCTAAAATTAATTCATATCTTGCTTTATTTCTTTTAGACCCTTGAAATTTACATATCATTACTTCAAAAGTTTTATTGTTTAAATATTCTGTGGACATTTTACCTCATATTAATTCGTATCTTGCAATTTGTAGACGTTGTTCTTGAAACATCCGCTTACCTGTTACAGCGTCAATTAGACCTCCTTGATCTTTATAATTATAAAGATCAATTCCAGAATCCCTTGCAAGATCTAAAACATTTTCAACCCTTTGTTAGTTGGTTGGTTAATTGTTGCTTATTGTACATTCCTGTTCTGATCCTATAAGATAGGGAGAAACTTTGTTTTTTTATCAGATATAATTTCTACACCTTTCTTAAAGTGATGCAACTTTCTATAATAATTTTATGAAAGATGAAATAATTCAACATTACCTAAGATTATTAGAGAGTCCAGACGCTGAAAAATGTTATATAGACTTGAAGAAACACTATGATTCTATGGAAATGTCCCCAGAGTCTATTGGTCTGTCTCACTTGTTAAAGGAGAGGTTCAATGTCGTTGTCGATCTGCCTGCTGACAAAAAACAATAGTAAAACTATAGAAAAATGCTTAACATCTATATTTTCAATTGATTGCCAAATAGTAATAGGAGATTTGGGAAGCACAGATGACACTTTAAAAATATGCAAAAAATTTAATTGCGACATATACAAAATTAAGTGGGAAAAAGATTTCAGCAAGGCTAAAAACAAATTAATAGAAAAAACAAAATCAAAATGGATATTTTTTCTAGAGCCTTGGGAGTTCTTGGTTAAAGGGCATGACAAAATTCAGTTGCTAAACGAAGAAGATGCCGCTTCTACTGCGTATTTAATTCAAGTTATGCAAAATAAAAACATAACCAAAGAAGTTCGAATATGGAATGAAGATAAATCCTTGAAGTACAAAAACCCTGTTCACGAACATGTTGACATACAATGCTCGAACCTGATACCTGTTGTAGTGTTCTCGCAGGAAATTCAAAATCCTAAAGAGAAACTTGAAATTGTAGAAAATTGGATGAAAGACAGTCCCACACTATCAGGTCCCATTTACTACAAAGCATGCAACTTGTTGCGAATGGGAGAGTATGAACATTTTATAAATGAAGCAAACCGATACCTTTTCCAAGAAGGTCAAGGAAAATCAGTCGTCATGATGAAATACTATATGGCAATTGTTTTTTTAACTCATGAAAAAGATTATAAAAAATCAATTCAACAAATTTTACCGTGCTTGGCGGTAAGGCCGTTAATGGCAGAGTTTTGGTGTCTACTGGCTGATATTTACTATCAAATGAAAAATTATAAAAAAGCCAAAAGCTTATACTTAAATGGAATTCTAATGGGGGAAAAAAGACTATCGAACGATGACTGGCCAGTGGACATCACAAAATACAAAGAATATCCTAAAAAAATGATTTCAAGTTGTAATAAAATCTTAGAAGAAACTAAAGTTGTATATTAAATTTTTCCAAACGAACCATAAAAGTTCAAAGCTTGTTATAGATACAGTACTAGTAATTTTGGAAGGAACCGCACATGGATGTACAACAAATTAAAGAATTACAAGAATGTAAAAAAATGATGCAAAGTATTCCTATTGGAATTTATAAAACTTCCATTGATGGAACCTTTTTGAAAGCTAATGATTTCTGTGCTAGAATGTTTGGTTACAATAGTGCAAAAGAATTAATTGGCACAAACATAAAAGATATATACTGCGGTTGCCCAACAAGAGAAAAGCTTCTTGTTGATTTGTGCGACAATAATAATACTTTAGAAAATTATGAAGTACAATTTAAGCTATCAAACAAAAGAGGCAAAATGGGATGCATCCCTAGTGCCAAGGCTGGAGACCGTATATGGGTGGCAATCACCGCATCCCTGAACTGTGACAACACTCTCCATGGAACCATGATGTGCATCACAGAGAGAAAAAGAATAGAAGAAGAGCTAGAGTCTATAAAACAAAAAGAAACAGAGAGTTTAAAAAACATAGAGAATAAAGCAAAAGAAATGCTCTCGAAAGTAGCATGAAAAATCAGGTCGTTAACTACTTTTTAGTATATAACATCTAATTCATTTAAGACAACAGTCGCTTGATCTTCGAATCTGCAAACCGCTATTTGTTTTCTTCCAGGCGGTAGCGTTCTCAGCTTTTCTTCAAGCTCATCTATATGACAATTTATAACAGAAAAGTTGTTTTTGGAAAGAATCTCAACTTCCTTTTCTTCTTCATCCACTTTGGAAATTGATAAATTTGGATAGTACTCTTTCAATTCCTTTTTGCATTTTTTAATTATTTTTTTGTAAATCGGTACATTGCATGGACAGCCGGGATTCGACAGATATTTGACAACATCGTCTTGAAGCTCTATTGGCAGTGCATCTCTGAACCTGTGATCATTCAGAGCCGCCTTTACATCCATCAGTCCTATCTTCTTCATATTTTCTTCTTCTGTTTTCCTGTTGTTCTAAAATTTCCAAATTCACTTCAAGAGTTTCTTTTTCATAAATAGCTTTTTCTCTAATGGCATCTATATCCGCCTGTGGATCATCTATCTTTTTGGGAAAAACTACCCTGCCACAATTGGGGCATTTAAATCTTTTTTTTCTAATTTTATCTTTTGATAAAATTGTTTTTTTCTCTTTTTTGTCAAACTTTGGTATTTCTCTTTGTATGTTCGAGGTTTTAACTTCCGTTAAATTTTTTATATCTCCCCCATCTGTTATCTTCTTCCAATTACAAATTTGACAATATAATTGATACATCAAACTTCGCCTTCATCGTCATTAAGATCAATATCAACAACAGACCTTGCTTCAAGATAGTTAAGGAATGTGGCCGCAAGCGTTGACAAAAAGCTTCCTGCACACCCACAAGCGAACACGACAAATGGATCTTTGTCCACTATCGCCCAACCCAGTGCGAATCCGCACCAAGTTCCTGAGCATTGGTAACATTCCAAAATCTTGTAAAGATATTTTGGTAATATTTTCTCAAATAACCACCTTATAGGGGCAAATATACTAGAGTCAACAATGATGTGAGTCATCCCAATCACCGATAGTGAAAACAAAAACAAATTCATAGCGAGTGCTCCTTATTAAAAATTAACGCCAAAAGGATATATAAGTTTGACAACCATCCGTATACGTCGTAAAGTTTTCGAGTCCTTGAATGTCATTCAAATCGATTTCCAACCTAGACGTAGAAAAATTATAGTTTTTAGCTGTGTGATAATCTAATTTATCAATAGTAATTGAAGTTTTAAAATAGTTCTCTAAAGCAGAGATGTGTTCATTTTGCAGGCAATTAACAAAGTCAATTAACGTCCGTTTCCCAAGTTGCCTTAAAGAGGGACTCATTTTTGAGAGCTTCCATTGATCATATTGGTGTTTGAACTCTGGAAACTTCTTAATAACGCCACTCTCAAAGACTAATTTTTCAATATTATTCAAATTTAAATTAAGCATACTATGATAGTATAAAATAAATTTCTAGAAATTTCTAGGGGAGATATAAAATTATGGCAGAAGATACATTCCGTCAAGACAGACAACCAGTTAATCCATCAGACGTAGAATCTGGTGATAACCCAATGAATGCAGGGCAAGCTGTTCGTGAAGCTGTTGCTGCCGAAACGGGAGAAACTCCGCAACAACCTGCTGGAGATAAAGGAGTTTCTATTTCCGGGAGCGTCCCTCAGCAGTTTTTACAAGCGCAGCAAAACGTAAAAGGCGAACAAGGACCCTCTAAAAACGGTCCTCAACCAAGGCCAGAGCAACAGTATTCTGATTCTCCTAATCTGAGAACTACCGGAAGCAATCGGCTGGAAGAGTTGATTAGTGCTGTATCAGGGGCAACTTTCAACTATGAAGAAATCAATTTGCCATCAAAGGGAAAATTCTATGATGGCACAGATGGTCCTACTGATGGGGTTGTTAAGGTCCGTCCGATGACAGGTGCAGAAGAGCAAATTCTAGCCACTCCGAGATTCGTCAAGCAGGGAAAAGCTATTGACATGATATTCAGAAAGTGCATGCAGGATGATTTCGATACATCCAAGTGGCTCAGTTCTGATAGAACATATCTATTGTTGTTTCTAAGAGGCATATCCTATACGCCAGAATACGACGTACAGCTTACGTGTCCTTTTACAAATAAAAAGTTTTCCACCGTGATTGATTTAAACAGCTTGTTTGTAGATGAATGCCCTTATGACTTTGATTTGAACAGCTTAGGAGACACGCTTCCAACTAGTGGCCTTAACTTCTCTTACAGATTGGCAACTGGAACGGATGACATCAAAGTTCAAGAATACAGAGAAAGAAAGAACAAGGAATTTGGAGGCGTAGAACAAGCTGACGATACTCTTCTCTATAGGACTTCGCTTTTAATTACAGACCTAGAAGGTCTGACTAATCAGCATGAAATTCTAGAATTGCTCAAGAGACTTTCAGTCAATGATGTTTCCTACCTTAGAAATTCTGTGAATGAGCCGCCTTTTGGTGTAGACACAACGGTTGAAATTACAAGCCCATTCACAATGGAGGAATTTGAGGTAGAACTGCCTTTGGAATCAAATTTTTTCTTCCCAAGGGCAAAGAAGAAAACCCGAACGACCCAGTAGGTGAACTAGCAACTGATCCGTCGATTATTCTTTGGGAAAACTTAATGGAAGAAATATTTTTCTTCCAGTATCATCTTCGGATGGGCAGGGCACAATGTTTGCAAATACCTGTCAATGAACGGAAGTGGATAATTGAGCGATTTATAAAACAAAAAAATCGTGAAAACGAAGCGATGGAAGCAGCTAGAAGAAAAGCTAAAAAATAAGGTTAGTTAAATGTCTAAAGAAAGATTTCAAAACCCCGTTGTCGGTGATGAATTAAAATTACGAGTATTTGCATATAATTCAAATAACTATCGTAATTTTAATTCTGTCACTAAGGTGGAAATATACGCTTTTGATGACGAAAAAACAGCAGCGAATCCAGATGGCAAAAGGTTAGTTCAAACTATAGAGTCGGCAGATGTTAGCCTTGATTCTACTGGACAATATTCAACATCTGTTGAATTGGAGCAAGCAGTCTACACAATAGGAAGGTATTCAGATGTCTGGACTGTTGAGGTTGAATCTGGCGAAACTGAGGCTCAGATTGAGAACAGCTTTGAAATCTTTCCTGACCTTTGGTTCACTTCTCCTGTTCCTGTTGTGTATGGATTTGATTTTTCTTTTAGACCAAATAAAATTAGACAAGGTTCAAAAAATTATTTAATAATAGACATTACTCCAAATGTCCCTAAGACTAGCGATCTGAATAGGTATTATCAAAACTTAGCTATAGTGTCTCCTCTTAAAGTGTCTATCGAACAAGAGTGTGGAGAATGTATGCCTGCTGAACAGGACCTCAGATTAGTAGTAGATTGCGAACTTGTAGAGCTTAGAGAGAAATGTGTTGGGTACTATTACCTTGACACGACTGAGATGGATTGTGGGATTTATAACGTTTGGTTTCAGATGGATTTTGGTGACACTGTACATATTTCAGACAAGCAGCAGGTACAGATATACTAGTGACGGTTTCTTCCTTAGCCCGACCGGCCCCGACAATTGCATTGTTGGGGTTTTTTTATAAAAATAGCCCCGTTCAGAGCAACAAAGGTTGAACGGGGCTTTTTGCTGCTTGTTATCCTTCCATGGCAAGCGCACTCCAATATTATTTATACTTATGAGCCTGTTTTTTGCTTTACAACCAAAAATTTCATGGTATCATGGCACAACCATGAAAAGATACATATTCAAAAAAAGACTTTGTTGGGCGTCTAAAAAATCTTCCCCTTACATGCACGGGAATGTGAGAAGATGGAAGAACTACATGCTCGTAGAGTACATTGATGGGCAAAAGCCTAAAAGGGAAAAAGCAACTATTTCAGAATTCAAGAAATACTCCGCAAATCCTATTGCAGGATACAACAAAGAAGCTAGAGAATCTTTCTTGAAATTGATGAAAAAAGCGAACAGTTAAAAATCAAAAAAGAATTTGTCATCAAAGCCTAAGAGTTTATCTAAATTAAAAGCCACCCAATCTCTATAAATCAAAACGTAATCAGAAGCAACTATCTGTTTAGATGTCAACTCTGATTCTACTACGTCTCTCTCAACAAAGACAAGTCTTGGCTTTCTATCTTTTTTCCACACAAGCATAGGATGCCTTCCAGATCTCTCCGAATCATCCAATGCCTGCTGCAAGAAGGTGTCTAGTTCTTTGTGACCTTTGTCAAAAGCGGAATTGAGGTCAATATCGTTATAGCCGCCTTTAGATTCTATTGTGAACTTGAAATTCTCTGGACAGGTTATGTCACCAGAAAAAGTATCTTTAGCATGCTTTGGAAGATTGGACACTTGACCCCATCGATTCCCTGATCCAATAGATCGAGAAAACTGACCCCAAGATGGATTTTCGGAAATTAGTTTTGCAAATCTCTTATTCAAAGCCTTGCAAAGCTCTCTTTCAACCCTTTTCCCTTTTTGCCCTGTTTTTATTTTCTTAGGCTTTGTATTTTCCCAAATTGGTTCAATTTCATAGTCGTCCATAAAATAATAGAGTTATTGCTTAAGAATTCTTAAAGTCCCATTTAAATCGACTCCAGTTGACTCCAGTGCGTACAATAATTCAAGCATTTCACTTTCTTCCATTGATCCCTCGATAAGTTTGTTTTCTGCAAGGGTTTCTATATCTTCTAGCATAAACTTAATTGATTTTATACTGTCGCAGATTCTTTCTAAACCGTCTTTGTCCGTGCATATGCCATTACTGTAAAAACAATCGATTTCTTCGCACTTTTCAGGACTGGAAAATACAGGATCAACTTTTCTGTCTAACTCTGTGTTTAATTTGACTGGATTGGGTTTGTATTTTTTTATAACATTTTCTGATTCATCTAAGTTTGAATAAATTTCATCATTAACAGTATTTTTAACTATCGGAATAAGGGATTCTGTGTGGTCCCATTCTTCGGTTCCTTCAAAATGAACCTTAAACTTACTTAAATCTATCTTGTTATTTTCTGATAATTTAAATCTCCAAATCTCTTCTGTTGGGAGTTCTACCATTTTAAATTTTTTTATAAAATTCTTCAACAAAGAACAATTGTCTACAGCTTCAGCCCATATTTCTGGGGTAGATACGAAAAACAATTGCCCCAATTGCTTTCTTAAATCTACAACCCAATTAGGGCGATGCTCGTTTCTTGAGATCCACAACCTTCTTTCGTGCTTGCTCGTCTTTTCTCCAACTGCTATTGCCATGTGGGCCTCAAGAACTTGTGACCATATGTTCATAAACCCAGAAGTATCATTCTTGTTTGAATTCAAATGTGCGTGCTCAAATATTCTTAACAATATTTCTGAATCGCAACCAGAGGATACTTCATACCTCTTTTTTAAAGTTCTGTACTGGCAATCTGACACCCTGCCGTTGTGAATCAGACCTATTGATTTGTCGCTATTTACGAAGGGATGATTGTTGGAGTTCACAAATGGAGCACCGACACCTTTTGAAGCACCCCTCGCATGAGTTAAAAGAATGTCAGGATTCATCTTGGATATTTTTTTCCAAGTTTCTCCTTTTATAAACGTGCTAGAAGTAATTGGCTCTTTGTGATATAGAATTTTTCCGCTATCTTTTGAAACCCCCCAAAAGCCAGAAGCATCTCGACCTCTGGATTCTATACAACTAAATAAATTTGTAATTAGAGAATATGTTATATCAGGATGCTTACTTTGTCCTATATAACCGCTTATGCCGCAAATGATGCACCTCCAAGTTAAAATAATTCACGCAAACAGTCATCTGACTTGAGTGTGATGGCATAGTCTTTAAAACTATTATCTTCTTCTTTTATTATACTTTCTCTATTGAATAATTTCCACCACACTTTCGTAGGTTTCATTTCATTCAAAAGCTCCAGTACCTTTGAAACTTCATAATCTGAACAAGAATACACATCAAACTGAACCAATGGCGGATCTGCCTTGTCCCAAACATGCAAACTGCAATGGCTCGTTTCAATCATAACAACTGCGGCAATGCCGCAGTTGTTTTCTTTATTTACATAGTGGACATGAGGCCCTCCATTTGGGCAAATGACCATCCCAATCGAATCAACCAGTTTCTCCATCCAAGTAAATGCAGATTCAGTGGTTTTTATGGGATTCTGGACTTCTGCCCTTATCATTAGGTGCTTGTGACTTATCATGTTATGAATTTCTATCCTTGTGGCAAAGAAAGCCGCTGTGCTTGTCTTGGATCGACAGGAGCAGGTTGCTGAGGCTGTGAGGGATCGACAGGAGCAGGTTGCTGAGGCTGTGAGGGATCGACAGGAGCAGGTTGCTGAGGCTGTGAGGGATCGACAGGAGGCTGCTCTGGCGTTTCTGGTTCAATCGGAGGCTGAAGTGCCGAATCTTGGTCTTGTGGCTTTCCGGCCTCAGGAGGGGTTCCCAAATCTTGAATCGGGCTTCCCATATCAGATAACAATTTTTCTATAATTTGGGAAGATTTTGACATAATGTCCAAGAGTTCGTCTCCTTTTTTTTCTTCCATTGCAATTGATATTGCTACTGCGACTTTCTGAAGGGATCGTTGCACATCCTTCGATCCTTTTGAAATGTTTAAAATTGGCTTTATTTGATTGATAACTTTTTGTGCATAAGTTTCAATGTCTCTGCTCCCAAGTCCGTCTTTATCTTCTTGGGTAGCGTGCAATATGCTCAAAATACCGCCTATTTTTTCACTTAAATATTTGCTGTCTTCGTTTAGTAAAAATTCTCTAAATTTCATGATATATCTCTTTTATGCTTTACTTATATACATTTTAAATGCAATTTTACCCAAGCTCTTGCTTCGGCCTATTGTGTTTTATTGGTTGTTTCAAGCCTTTGCATTTCTTTTTTACACACCTTACAGATTTCCTTGCTTGTTTCAAAGAGTCGGCAGTTCCTTGGTCTACTAATTCTTGAGCAGAATTAAGATGGATATGATCGTAAAATGGTCCATCTATGCTTTCAATAGTTCCATCTTCGTTATAATTCTGAACTTCTTCCTTTGGAACGTGCCAACATGTAAAGCATATTTTAGAGTAATTTCTACCATCTACGAATGGAGTTTTTTTACAACTTACAATTGCTAAATCCATAAAGTCTTCACAGATTGGGCAAAGGTCGGATTTCTTCAATTTATTTTTCATACTCGAAAAGCTAAACAGTTATCAATAAGACCTTTGAACAAAGGTGCAGGATTCACAATTGAACTCTTAAACTCTGGGTGGGCTTGGGTTGCTATAAAATATTTATGATCTGTTATTTCAACAATTTCAACCAGTCCACTCTTTGGATTTACTCCAGATACTAACATCCCATGTTTTTCCAAGTCATTAATATAATCATTGTTTACTTCGTATCTGTGCCTGTGTCGTTCGCTAATTGTTTGCTTGCCATACAGAGAATGAGCAACAGAATTTTCGGTCACAACGCAATCATATGCTCCCAATCGCATGGTTCCAGACTTTTTCTTAAGATCTTCTTGTCCTTCAACATAGTTGATAACTGGGTGCTCGCACTTTTTATCAAATTCTAGACTACTTGCTCCCTTTAGCCCCATCACATTTCTAGCATATTCAATTACAGCACATTGAAGACCTAAACATATTCCAAGAAATGGAACATTGTTTTCACGAGCATACTTGATTGCTTTTATTTTTCCTTCTACTCCTCTTTTATCGAAACCGCCAGGCACAATGATTCCATCTAAATCCTTAAAATATTTTTTAACATTTTTACACGCCTCTAAGTCTGAAGAATTGATCCATTCGATGTTGACATTCACATCTTGTGCCAAGCCAGCATGCATTAACGCTTCTTTTAAAGAAATATAAGCCTCATCGCAATTCTCATATTTACCAAATATTCCAATTGTTATATTTCGATTAGTTGGATTATTGGCTTTCTCAACTAGCTTCCTATACTGGCCTATTCTACAACCTTTTCGTTTTAAACGAAGTTTATCTACAATCATGTCGTCCACTTCACGATTATAAAACTCAATTGGAACCTGATATATTGTTTTTACATCTGGTGCGTCGAAAACAGCTTGGATTGGCACGCCGGTGGTGTCAGATACCTTTCTTATTATGTCTGATGGCACATCCCTATCAACTCTGCACAAAAGCATGTCTGGGTTGAGTCCGTGAGACTTGAGGTCGATGAGAGACCTTTGCAGAGGCTTTGTTTTAAACTCCTTGATTGTGGGAACCCACAAAATTGGAGACACCATGACAACCATGCAGTCATTTTCATACTTTTGTTTGAATCTGGCTACAGCCTTGAAGAAGGGATCAGATTCAACATCTCCAACAGTTCCGCCGATCTCGGCAATTACGATATCCGCTTTTTTTCCCAAGTTCAAAAGTCTTTCAGATATCTTATCTGTAACATGAGGCATGACTTGAATCGTATGTCCAAGCCATTTTCCATCCTCTTGTTCTTCTACTAACTCTTTGTATATCGTTCCTGCTGTGCATATGTTTTCAGCCCCTACTGTGACTCCTGCGATCCTTTCATAGTGCCCCAAATCGAGATCTGTTTCTGTTCCGTCGTCGCACAGAAAACATTCGCCATGCTCACGAGGAGCTAAAATTCCAGCATTAATGTTCAAATAAGGATCAAACTTTATCAGTTCAACCGTGTGTCCTCTTTGCTTGAGAAGTAATCCAATTGATGCTGCGGATACGCCTTTTCCAGTTCCGCTAATTACTCCGCCTGCTACGATGATATACTTACTCAAAAGATCACGCTCCTATTTGATTAGATTTTTCAAATTATTGCCAATATTATAGTTTTATGCAAGCTTAAAATAAAAAAGCCCTTCAATTTTTGAAGGGCTTTTTGCTTTTTGAAAAATTAAATAAAGCTAAATAATGTCACATTTACCACCAGCACAGGCAATTGTTTCCATTGGCTTGGTCGTATCTTCTTTCTCAATTAGTTGAGTATAATCAATATCCTTATACTCTCTCTGAAGGTCTAGCCACTTCTTCCAGTTGTTTACTTCTTTCAAAAGGTAAGTGCATTTTCGAACATCGTCTTCACAATATCTCTTTGCAAATTGCTCGACTCTTCTGACCCAATCGATTTTCTTCTCATAAATTTCAGTTTCTTCCTTCCACGCCTGAAGTGCAGCGATGGTGTATTCCTCAGTTGTGTTTTTTTCTAGTTGTGAGTTCTCTGGGAACAAAGGCTCTTCAAGAGTTTCAAATCCTAAAACAGTGTTGCAGGCTTTCCATAAATCATCTTCAAACGCATGCAAACCACCTACAATCAACCCACTTGCCATCAAAGACCCTTCTCCATACATTTTAAGAATTTCTCTTGGGGTGTGAACATTTAACATAGGTGCCTGAGTGTAATCTAAATCTCCAGATTGAGGAAGTAAAGCGATTCCTGAAAAATAGTTTCTGTTTTTGTATATGTAACCAGAAACTTCATCCCACTCTTCAGGGCGAACATTTATCGTATTGGAAACATTGTGTGTCAACCAATCTTGAGTGCAAAGTTCTTTTTGCTTTCCGCTTTCTACCCAATTGTTATAGGTTGACTTAACGCACTCCAACAAGCTCAACGCAGGCATGTCATTTTTAGTTTTTGCACCGTCTGGAACCTCTATGCAAAAAGTTATCACACCATCAGTGCTTTTGTATGCACTCTTTTCTACAGCACAAGGATTGTTTTCCTTGAAATATTGATAAACAGGCTCTAAAGAATTTGCTTGAACTCGTCTGAAGTATCTTCTGGCATGATGCGGATGGACTCCGCTTGCACTCCCAAGCATACAGCTAGTTGTTCCTGCTGGTTTTACACATGTGCATCTTGCGGCTGGATTGATTCCAATTTTAGCAGCCATTTCTTTATTGACTTTAACAACCAACTTTGCCATTTCTCTTTGAGTCTTAGGATCAAAGATAATGTCAGGATTGTCTTGCATTCCAGTTATAGAGACCCCAAGCAAAGCTTCTCTTTTGACAATGTTTTCTGTAGTTTTTCCGAGATAATCAAAACTAGCATATCCTGCCTGCAACGTTCCGATTATAGCCGCTGCTTTCGCTGCTATTTCAAAGTCTTCTTTTGACTTTATTTTTTTACCATTGATTTCGCAAAGATTGCAGAACTGCCACCCGCTTTCTCCTGTTTTTTCATCTACAGGCCACATTCCGATTTCAACGCACTGTCCAACTACACAGCCATTTGCAATAACAGTATTGGTTTTTGGTTGTTTCAAACAAAAAACATCATCGGTAGAATCATACTCGATTGATTCTATTTTTGTTTTAAATCTCTCTGGCTTTCTGCAATCCTTACCTCGGATTTCCCAAAAACTTTCACAGATTACTTTTTTGCGACCAATCCAATCAACTTTTTCATCAAAAACAATTGCATTTGGTCGGTTCATGATCAAGTCATAATTTGCTTTGCAAAAATAATCTTTCTTTCCACCGCTTCCATCGGGAAGAAGTCGATGTCCTTCCTCACGTCTAAGGCAGATGTTTGAAACTATTCCAAAATTAGAAAGAATATTCTGCACTTCCTGAAGCAATTTTTCATTGCTTTGGTTCAGCCTATAAGAAAGAGTGGCCTTTGTTCCATGGCCTGACATTTGTGTACTGCCATCTGCAAAAAACAACCCTTGCAAGTATCCTTGAACAAACTCTCTAGAGCCTTGCCAAACACATTCTGGCAGTTTGTTTTTTATAGATCGTGGGTTTTCAATTCCAAGAACTTCAACAAGAAATCTATAAAGTCGGCTTCCGCCAATTCTATTTTTGTCTGTTGTTTCGTTTGTTGTTTGATTAACCCACTCTAAGCAGCCGTATTTTCTACCGCCATTGCTTAGGCTGGGCAATTCCATAATCTCGTCATTTACAACGCTTTGAATAAGCCCTAATTGACCAAAGTCATCTTCCCAAACATCAATAAATGCTTCGTTGAAAGGTTTGTTGTTTTTTTCTTTCGTGGAAAAAGTACCATCACCAGTGATCATTCCAAGAATAAGCCCTTGAGAATAAGATCCACGATCTCCCCACGAACCTTCTTCTGATTGAAGGAGAATTTCATCTCCTTCAACCATATCTTTTAGTTGAAGCCTGCCTCTTGTTGTTGGAAATTCATGATTTAATGTCACTTTGACAGAGTGCCCATGCTTGGTGCGAACCTCATAAATATCTGCATTCTTTTGAGTCAGCTTGACTCTTGACGCAGGAAGTAATGAAACACCAGTGTTTTCTAAGTTTAATTCATCACCGGCACCAGCCCGATTATCTGCAACCACTTCGTTAAGCTGGCCAGATTTATAAAGGCTCTCAATCCCAACGAGTCCATCTTTGGTGGCAATACGTGTATCTTTATGAAAGCACGGATTTGGAAGCTGTTCCGTGCTGTCGCTAAAGTAAAAACCTGGCTCTCCAAACTGCTTCACAGCAGTCATAATTTTTTCAAATTCATCTTTTGAAGTTTCGTTTCTTAGCAACAGTGCAGAGTTGTTAGATCGTGCTCGTTGAGGGTTATCGACAAACCAATTCCCCGTTTTTGCATTAATCATGTCTTCATCGTCTGGTGCGAAAATGCAAATGGTTGCAGATCTACGAACGCCACCAGACAAAACCGCATCACTAGCGTGCATAATTACATCATATGCATCGATTGTCCTCAGACGTGTGTGGCCTTGCTTTACACGCTCATCAAGCATTTCCCTAATCGTTTTCAAAGCTTGTATCAGAGGTTCTGGACCAGGAGCTTTTCCAACTCCTGATGCCAAATGTGCTCCTTTGGGTCTGATTTGAGAAAAGTCAAATTTAACATTGCATCCTTTCCAGTCGAGGTAGTCAGGATGAGGCATATAAGTGGCCAGCAAAATTCCTAGTGAATCTGCCCAGCCTTCAATTGTATCTGGGACTGTGAATATTCTTTCTTTACGGGAACTGAGTCCACGTTCACCATTTAAATTTTCCACAAAGTCGGGTAGTTTTCCAATGTGGTGTTTTTGAACAGAAAATCCTGTTCCACATCCACAAAGCAAAAGCCAAAAGCACTCTTGAAAAAATCTCATCCGATCACAAAAAGAAACAGTGCAATTATACATTCTTGCATTTTTCTTTTCTATGGGAGTGCCTCCGAACTGCAATGCTCTTTGTGATCCTAATACTCTTTTATCTTTAGAAATCTTAAACGCCCACCTAATGTCTTCTTCAACTTCTGGGTACTTCCTAATGTGCATGTCTTCGACTCTACCGCTCGCTTCATTCCATGTTTCTCTTCTTATTTCTTTTTTGTTGTAACGTGCGTATTTTGAATAATACGTATAATCTTGCAATGCACGAATTGACATATTTTGTCCTCTTTTTTTTCTTTTAAAAATTATTTAAGTTTTATATTTGAGTGTATGGGGAACATTATCTAAAGCTTATGATTTGTTTTTTTATAAAAAAAAATCATTATTAATTACGGTCATCACAGAGCGTTGTGAATCCGTTAATTTTCTTTAAATTAATACTTTTACAACCAGATAACATGTCCAATAAATCATGGTCATGAGTTGTAACAAAGACTTGTTTATGATTCGATAGTTCGACAATCATATTGTAGACGCCTTGGACACCAATTGGGTCGATGTTTGTGGTAACTTCATCCAAAAATACTAAAGATGGTGAAGCCCCAGAGTTAAGCATCATGACGTGTGCAAACGCTTGAGAAACAGCTAAATTAAGCCTTCTCCTTTCGCCGCCGCTCATTGCGTAGTAAACAAAAGGATCGCCATCTTTTGGATTTCTATCAATGGTTTCTTCAAACTGATTGTTGAAAGATAAAGAAATTTTTCCATCAATTAAAAATTGTAACCAATGGGACACTCTAGAGTTAAGTGCTGGCACTATGCCGTCTACTACAATCTTCCTAATTCCAGAATCTCCAAAAGCTTTAACCCAGAATTCATAGTAAGGCAATTCTTTCTCAGCTTTTTTCAATTCTGTTCTTTTAGATAAACATTCCTTTTCTTTGCTTAAAAACTCTTCTTTACATCTCTTGATGATTGCTTCATAGGGAGACGTTCCTTTTATTTGCTCTTCTATATTTACTATTTGTTTTTTTGATTCATCTATTTTAGAAGTTAAAACCGCTGTTTGAACATCGCCTTCTGGCTTTTCTATCTTCTCTAAGATAGATCTTCTATTTCTAAAGTCGTCTATCTGCTTTGAATGTAAACGATAATGGTTTTGTCCAGTATTTATGCTTTCGTTTATTTTAGATATCGAAGATTCTTGTTTTTGAAAAGCCGCATCTTCTGTGTTCTTTTGCGTTGTGAGATTGTTTATCTCTGAATTCTTCGATGATATAATCTCTTTACATGAATCTACTAAAGAAATGTAATTTTCTTCTTTGACAAATCCCAAGCATGTGGGGCATTTGGTGTCCTTCTTAGATTCATAATTTTCTATAGTTTTTTCATTTTTAGAAACTTCTCGTTGCAAAGATGCTATAGAGCTTGATAGTGAGTTTATTTTATTAAACGAATCATTTTTTAAAACAGATTCAGAATTTAACTTTTCGGTAGCCTTGTCCAACAAAGTCTTAACCTTTGCTAGAACTGAATCTTTTTCTTTAATTGACAAATCAATGGTCTCTATTTCCTCTTGGGCACTTCTGTATTCATTAATCGCATCGCCCAAATCCGTTTCGGCTAATTTTAACTTTGTTTTTTCTATAAAAGCCTTTAATGTGACTATCTCTTGTTCTTTATCTTTTTTCCAAGATACTTCTTCTTCTTTCGCTTGCTTTAACCTATTGTCGCACGATGTTTTATCACCAAGAACTCGATCATACTCAGATGAAATTAATTTTATATTTTCTTTAAATTCATTTCTAGACTTTTTAGCGGTCTCAGAATAATGCCTATATTTGTCTAAGCTTAATAAGTTTTCTACGATTTGACGTTTAGTTGGAGTATCGCATTCTAAAAAAGATCCAGAGTTATTGTCTGTAAAGACAGCCACATTGACAAATGTTTGATAGTTTAAACCAATCTTTTCTTCTATTAACTTCTGAGTAGCGGGCATGCCTCCTAAAGAAATCTCATGTTGGTCTGCCCATCCTTCATTATCAATTTGACTCCAATCTCCGTCTGGAGACTCCCAAATTCTCAATGAATCAGGCTTTCTAGTTCTAATAACTCTAAAGTTATCCCATCTGGCCTCTGTTCTTAATTTCTTCCCAGTCTTATTATTAATCACATTATTGTGACTTAATTTGTTGGGTTGCTTTATTGTTTTGCCATAAAGGGTATACACAATCGTTTCTGGTATTGAGGACTTCCCAACGCCATTTGAAGACACTTTCTCTTCTTCTTCGAAAACATCCATGTTTTCTCCACGAATCAAAATGATATTTCCGTATTCTGTAAGGTCTACCTCAATACCTTCAGGCCCAAAACAAAGAAAGTTTTGTGCTGCAACAAAGTTAAATTTCAGATCTATCATGAATACATCTCCATTATTTCATCTCTATATTGGGTTCTTTCCCATTGGTGGAAAGCAAAGTAAGGCATATCCGTTTCAGAATTGTAAACTAATCCGTCTTTTTTCATTTTTGTACATTCAACCCACCCTTGCTTAACGCCTTCTCCTGTCAAGCAAAACGGATCGTCTTGAGGATAATAAAGCTTGTAAATGGGGTCTTTCTCTAAAAAGAAATAAAGATAATTAAGAGTTGCCTGTTCACTTAATTTTGTAACAGTTCTGATAGAATTTGACCACATTAATAAACATAGATTTTTCAATTCTTCTGGACTTCCTGCGATGAATCCAGAATTAATTATTGGCCTTTTAATAAAAGGCATTTTGAATTCATCTACATTCATTTGCAGTCGAATTTGATTCTGAGAATTCCATTCGCTTTTGTAGTGGACACTTCCCTCGCAACACAAAAGAACGTATTTCTCAAGTTCTTGGTGGCTCATTGATTGTTCTTCACCCAGATTCGTGAATGGCCTGTCACCTTCTGCACAAAGTTGCCTCATGTAAAAGTAGTCAGAAGGATTTTTTTGGAAGAGTACGTCTTTTGAGTCTGTCATTATGATGTTGTCATAATTGTCCCCGTTCTTTATTAGCCATTCATAAAGCAGTAAAAACCTGTCTCTTACAACCAAATGAACTCTATCTTTCTCCGTCATCACTATCTTGTAGTCCATTGACAAAAATTTGTCATGGATTTCATCATCGAGATCGTGACTAAACAGAACAACGTCGCCCTTGAAGCCAGATCTTCTAATAGAGTTTAGAAATATATTGAATTCCGGTAAGCGGCAGAAATCGTAACCACTAGCCCAAGAAATTATTGCGTCTTTCATTTTAAAATCTTACTCTGACTGTAATATATTCTTACCAATTTCTAGCAGATGTTCTTTTTCCAGTGTGTCCAAACCAGAACCCTTCTCTACTTCATCAACGTATTGATCTAACATTTCTTCTTCTTTGAACAAAATAGCCTTAGCATCCTCGACTATGTGTTCTTCTTTTTTCTTTGATGATTGCTGAATTTCCAAACTGCCGACATCGTTGTCTTCAGTCAGCTTTTGCCTCATCTCTATAGTTTTAGAATCAGATATATCTTCCACAAGAACTCTGATAAAATTATTATCTAAAACATATTTTTCCAAATCGGCTTCTGGAATTATAAAATGCTGAGGACTGAATGTGTTTCTGATATATTCTTTGTCGTTGTTTTTTAAATCGAATTGGACTATGTGTTTGTGTTGAAAAGCCTCTCCAAAACTCAACTGCAAAGGGCTTCCTATGTACTCAGTATTGAAATCCAACTGTTGCTCTGCGTGGTAGTGTCCTAGAAATACCTGATTCCATCCGTCAAATATTTTAGTGTCAACTTTGATCATGTCTCCATCGTGTTCAATTGAAACTTCTGAACGAGTTCCGTGGAGTCTGTTCCAGACAGCATTATCAATTGCTATATGCCCGACTAAAACTTTGTTCTCAGACTTATTTTCTATTTTTCCAAGATCTTCAGGCGGATTGTGCGTGTACGGAAGAAAGCTAACCTGAAATTCTTCTCCCTCAGAGTTCGAGCAAATAGTTCGAGTACAGGGTTCTGAAATAATTTCAACGCCATCTATAGCAGCAAGGGGGTACACGCTAGACACATCATGTTTTTTAAGGTGCCACAAATCATGATTGCCCAACAAAAGCCAAATTTTGGCTTCGCCGTTGCCCTTTCTCCATTCTGATATCTTTTTGTCAAATATCTCGAATGTTCGCTGATAAGTTAAGACATCTATTTTTTGCCTGTCATGGAAAAGATCGCCGCCAAAGAGAATGTTTTCAATTCCTCGTTCGATGGCAGTATCGAAAACCCATTCCAAAACTTTTAGACAATCCTCAAGACGTTCTGTTTTTCGCTTGTGAGGATGGATATGCAAATCAGAAAACAGCAAAACTCTTCCAACTGCATTGGGGGTTTTGTCCACCATATATCACCACTAGTAAAAAATAATATGTTTATTTAAAGCTGAGGATTCTCAACTTGACCAGTGGGGGCCATTCCCGGTTCTTGCTGTTGAGGGGAACTTAACATATCTAAATTTTCTTGTCCAGATTGATCTACTTCTTTTTCTTTTTCTTTTTCTTCATCTTCTTTATCGTTAACAGGCTCTCCATTTAATATTTTATCTAAAACATCCCAAACAGAATTAGGTTTAAATTGTATTGGTGGTTGAACGCCGCCTGGTGCTCCTCCACCCATCCCTCCCATAGGGTCCATTGGGGGTGCTCCTCCACCCATCCCTCCCATAGGGTCCATTGGGGGTGCTCCACCCATAGGGTCCATCGGCATTCCACCGCCCATAGGGTCTCCCATCGGCATTCCACCGCCCATAGGGTCTCCCATCGGTGCCATATCTTCTTCTGATACAATAAAGTCTTTAAAATTCATGATACATTATTTATGATTAAAATCGAAATTCTACTAATTTAAAATCGAAGGATCTAAAAATGAACAATAAAATAAAAGCCCTATTAAATATCAACGACCCAAGGATGAATTCTTCTCGTCTAATGAACCATTACCACCTTGTTACTCAAGTGCTGGAATATGGCGTGGAAGGCGATGTTGCTGAATTGGGGACATGCGACGGATTATCCACAAGAGTAATAGCGGCAGTAATGGAGTGGCAAAAATCTGACAAAGATCTATATCTACTTGATTCATTTCAAGGATTGCCTGATTTTTCCGAAAAAGACAAGCCTAGCCGAGGTGGTCCATGGAAATACGAAAATCATCCTTGGGCAAAACCCGGCATGTTTGCAACATCACCAGACGTTCTTCTTAAAAATCTTTCGGTATTCGATCTATTAGGATGCAAAAAAGTAATTCCAGGCTGGTTTGAAAATACAGTTCCAAAACATCTTCCCGATCAAATATGTTTTGCACATTTAGACGGAGACTTGTATGAATCTATTAAGACAAGCATTGAAGGCGTCTATCCTAGACTGACAAAGGGTTCTGTTTGCGTGATAGATGACTATGGTTTAATAGATTTTCCTGGAGCAAAAGAAGCCGTGGATGAATTTTTAAACGACAAACCAGAAACAATAAATGATTTAAATGTAAAAACACTTCAAGGATCAGTACATGCCTATTTCAGGAAAAAGTAAAATATACAAAGTTGTTGCCGTAACACCGGCAGGACGAAAGAAAAACTTAAAACTATTAAGAAAATATGTAGAAAAGTGCGACATCATTGATGAGTGGCAAATCTGGCTTAATACCGATAACCCAGAAGATGTCGATTATATTCATCAAATGAAAAGTGAAAATCCAAAAATAGAAATAAAAGAAGCAAATGATAAGGCTTGGGAGTTTCCTGAAGAACAGCACAAATTCTGCTCCCACAGAGATCATGGGTACAGATGCTATAGAATACACAACTTTTTCAAATATTGCAGAGATGAAAATGCAGTCTATATTAGATTCGATGATGATATCTGCTACATGCAAGATAACGCAATCGAAGAACTACTGAAGTTCAGAGTCGAAAACGAAGAATATCTGCTGGTCTATCCGCTGATCGTGAATAGTCCTTTTTTAAATTACATTTTATATCAAAGAAAAGTCCTAGATTTGGAATCCCTGAAAGATTGCAAATATGAATGGAACTGTACAAACTGCTTTTATAAAGGCAGAGCTATATGCGATATACATAATCAATTCATTGAAGATGTAAAAAATAACAATTTAGAAAAATACAAAATAGGAAATGTCCTGCTTAGACAGCAGGAAAGAGTTCTCATTAATTGCATCAGTTGGTTTGGAGGACAATTCAAAAGTGTCGCAATGAATGAAGAATTAGATCTTACGAAGGCAATCCCTAAAAGACTAGGAAAAATAAACTGCGTACACGCAGGACCCATCATGGCACACTTCTCTTCTTATTATCAAAGATTTCAGCCTACTGAAAACTTAGATGATATATGGGACAAATATGAAAAACTCATATGAAAAACAACCATTCAGCAGAGAGTTCCTGCTCAAGCAAAAGAAATGCTGTCATAATGGATGCAAAAATTGCCCATACCCATTGTGCGAAAAGTGCAATGACTCTGGATGGGTTTGGTCGCATGAGTTGAACCACTATGATGGGCCAGCAAATGATCCACATGACTGCTATTCGGACGATACTCGATATCCATGCGATGAGTGTAATAGATAATAGAAAAAGCCCGCCGAATGGCGGGCTTTTTGCTCTTTTACTTTAACCTAGCTTCCTGCTAATTAGCAGGAGGTGCAGGTGCAGGTGCTTTTTGTGTTTCTGTTTCTGTTACAGTTGCAGTTGAACAACTATTACAACAACCATACGGTGGCAAAACAGAACGAACAACATTCACTGAGCCACGAAGAACTCTTCGAACCGGCTTGACCGTGCGAACTCGACAGGCTGTATTGCAAGCCATTGATCGAACGGGACGACAAGTTTTAACTCGGCAAACAGTGTTTTTCAACATTGTTCGAACTGGCTGACGACAGAACAATCCTGCATCTGCGTCGGCACTCATAATTGTCATGGTAGACAGAACAACTGCCGCCATTAACGAAAACTTAGCTGCGTTTTTCATAACTAACTCCTTACATTAAGTTACAGCACGTAATGACATAATAGTCAACATCGTTCCAAAGTTGTATAGATTTTTTCAGATCTGTCAAGTGGGTTCGGTGAGACTCATTAATTTTCCCAAATTGAATTCATTATGCCATCGGAGCAGTTGTGTGATAACGTTGAAGCATGTTAATATTTATGCTAACATGCTTCAAAATAAATGGGTTTCCTCTAATTTCGGAAAGAACAGAGATGAAAACTACGATAAATGAGATATTGCTTAAAAATAAGGCTTTAGTTAGTATGGCTGAGGGCCGAAGGCTTGTTTCTGATCAAGCTATAAAGCTAAATGGATTTCCGGTTCAAAATCTGAATATGGAACACGAATTCCATGTCGGAGACATTATTCAAGTCGGAAAAAAAATAAAAGTGGTTATAGAAAATGCACAAATCTGCACTGAAAAACGTTTTGATGTTCTATGAAAAATATTGCAAGAATGATCCGCTGTTAGAGGGCAAATCAGTTCTGGACGTGGGTTCTCTGGATATTCAGGGGTTTAACATGCGACCTATATTCATTGATCCTAGCCGCTGGAATCCTGCTGACGGTGGCGTTCCGGTTAAGGAATATATAGGGTTAGACCAAGATTCAGGCAGAAACGTCGATGTGGTTGGGTCGGCGCATGAAATGCCATTCAGCGATGAATCTTTTGATATAATAATATCATCTTCCTGCTTTGAACATGATGATATGTTTTGGGTTACATTCTTAGAAATATGCAGAGTTTTGAAAAAAGATGGATTAATTTATATCCAAGCTCCTTCCACTGGTCCGTATCATGGATATCCGACCGATTGTTGGAGGTTTTTAAAAGACTCTTGGAGCGGGCTTGAAAAATGGGCAAACAAAAACGAGCATAAAATCTCTTTAGTCGAATCGTATATCGACGAAAGCGACCCACTCTGGAACGACAATAGTGCGATATACAGGAAATACAAGTGACACTTGATGAAGATATCCAAACAGCATTGGAACTCCTAAAAACAGAGGAAAAAGAATGCTCTGATGGAACTGAAGAATGTGAATTTTGTGATTCTAGTGTTGGTCATATTTGTGAAAGCTGTTTTCTGGCAGATGTGATTTTGAGGATGAGAAACAAAATAAGGATGTGCAACTGTGAATGACTCAATATGGATAATGAAGCAATGGCTCGACAAACAGCTTGAAATCAAAGATGAGGAGATCAAGCGACTGACCGATAAAAATGAACAACTAGAGGCAATCTGCATCAAAGTATTAAGAAGGACTTCAATCGGTGACCAGTATTTCAAGCTTGACCGGGCTTCAGAAATCCGAGCAGCGTTGGTTGAATTAGAAGATTACTTTAGAATGACATGAAACTGGATGGAGTTGTATGATGACTAGAGATGAAGCGTGGAATAAACTCAATCGAATCGTTGCAAATCTCGTCTGTGGTGGTGATTTGGACGAAGAAGAAGCAGAATCTATTATTGATGCTGCACAACTAGAAGTTTCTCTCGAAGGAATACTTTACATCGCAGAAATCAACGGTATAGTTCTAGAGGATAACAATTTCAGGTACGTTCGTGTCTGATTCAAAGGCACTAAAACCTTTTAGGAGATATTGAAATGACTTTGACTATCGAAAAGAAAATTCGAAGCAAGCAAGACTTCGTTCAAGAATGTAATGATTGGTGTAAATCCTTTCGAAACGAAACGGATGTCATCATTAAATATGTTCGAAAAGGACCCACACCAGTTTGTTTAACTGAAACGAAAAATGGGTTTTCTGTAAAGATTGGAAAATCTGCTCCCGTTGGAGTATTGGCCGCTTACCGTGGAAAAGACGGTAAAGTGCGAATTGGGTGGGCACTTTGCCGAAAAAGTGAAAAGTTCTACTCAAAAGTCGGCCAACGATACGCCCTTGAGCGAGCAATCCCAGAGGACATGATGCTGGATATGTCAGTGGCCGGTCGTCCAGTCCCAAAAACTCTTGAAAATCCAATGGAAGAATTTATCGAAAGAACAAAGAGATATTTCAAAATATGAATGAAACAAAAATTTACGGAGTAGTCATCAATTCAATTCCTAAAAATGAAGATAACAGAGGTTTTCTGTTTGAATTGTTTCGGGATGATGAACTCAAAACTTTACACCAACCAGTAATGGCGTACATTAGCTGGACAAAACCAAATGTAACTCGTGGACCCCACGAACATCATTATCAAACAGATCTATTTTGTTTCGTAGGTCCTGGCGATTTTGAATTGCATCTTTGGGATAATAGATCTAGTGGGTTTTATGAAGTTCACTTGGTGGGAGAGTCAAATCCTATTAGTGTTATCGTTCCGCCAGGCGTAGTGCATGGCTATAAATGTGTTTCTGAAAATGATGGCTTGGTATTCAATGCGCCAAACCAATTATATGCCGGTCCAGGTAAAAAATACCCAGTAGATGAAATTCGGCATGAACACGAAAATGAATCAAAATTTAAGATTGATTAGATGATCTATAAAGAAATAAAAGACGATCAACTCTTTGTATATCACAATGGAATTTTGATATACAAAAAATGGTTGAAAACTTCTCAAAGCGTAGTCTTTGAGAAGGTTGGTTATCCTACTTGGTCTCACGAAAGAGACGAAGTAGGCAAAAAGTAAAAGAGGGAACGTAGACCAATTGGCAGAGTCAATGGACTTGAGTAATTTGAGCCTTTATGCGGAAACGTATAAAGTGGAGAACCCAAATTCGGTGAAACCTGTAAAATGGCAATACCGAGCCGAACCCTTTTTGGGAGTGGTGTAGAGACTTGACGGGTTCCACCTAAATCGAAAGACATGGTGAAGATAAAGTCCAGACTACAAACAGAAATGGCAACGAAAGTTGTAGTAGTAAGAAAATCCATCCAGTGCGGGTTCGAGTCCCGCCGTTCCTACTATCTTAATTTTTTGATTGAAGATCTTTATAAAACAAAGTGGGACCTGATCTTATCAGAAAACACTTTACAAGCAGAACAAGAATCGGTATGATGACACCCACACGGGGCTGTAGAACAATTGGTTAGTTCACCGGTCTCATAAACCGGCGGTTACTGGTTCGAGTCCAGTCGGCCCTACTGAAGTCAGAAGCAAAGATCAAGTCCTACTTAGTAGGATAATGCTTCTGGCTTTTTTTATACACAGAGGAATTCTATATGAAAATGCCGCTTGAAGAGTTCGTTTACATTCATGAAAACGAGGAAATCACTTTACGTGATTACCTCAATGGAAATATGAACATCGATTATGAAGGCACGGCTAAATGGCGAATTCCATTTGGTGGAGTTGACGAACCAAATCGACTTCCTGTTTACCTATCTTGTAAAGATCTTAAAGAATTTGAACGACAATATTTGGAATATTCCAAACGAGTCACGAGTCATTTGATTGAAAATATAAATTACATAAGGGCTGAATCGGTATGAGAGAGATTAAATTCAGGGCGTGGAATACACGTCGAAAAGAAATGGAAATGATTGACGACCTGTATTGGTTTGAGGAAAATCAATGTCATCACAACTACGACAATGATATACATCTCCAGCGATACACAGGACTCAAAGATCAAAATGGTGTAGATGTTTATGAGGGTGATTTGTGTGTTCCGTCATTGGACGAATCATATAGTCATCTTAAATACGAGATTGAGTATAGAAGTGGTTGTTTTTGGTTCGGCAATATTCCACTTTATAAACAAATCTCAAAATTTGTCGTGGGAAATGTATTTGAAGGAATTAAGGAAGAAAGTAAAAAATGATGAATTTTGAAACAAAGTTAAAAGAAGCATTAAACAAAGCACCCTTCAGATCAGTTGAAAAAGACATTTTTCGCTGTGTTTTAGGCGAATGTCAGCAAGAGATGAAAGCTTTGACGGATGATCGTGGCCACAACATAGTGAAGAAGCTCATCAAATCGAACGATGAATGTTTGGCTCATTTATCTCAAGATGACGAAAGGTTTACTCGTTTAAACAAGGAAAACGAGGCTTTAAACTCCTTGTTGCCTCAATATTGGTCAGCGGATCAGGTTGAAGAGTTCATACTCAAAGAAGGGTTAAATTTTTCGAGCGTTAAATCTGAAGGTCAAGCAATGGGGATGGCGATGCAAAAACTGAAGCAACAGGGTGCTCCGGTTGAGGGAGACATAGTCAAATCAGTTGTAGCTAAAATGAGGAAAAACAATGAAGAATAAAGAAAAAGACAGTTTAATACAGGCTGTTAAAAAACATGCTTTAGAATACGGAGATTTCACTCTTCCAAACGGAGATGAAACAAATTTTTATTTTGACTGCAAAAAGTTAACCTTATCGGCTGAGGGAGTGTTTGAAATAGTTAAAGCCATGTGGGGCGTCCTGTATATGACAGATGTCGGAAGAACATTTAGAACTGAATTTGATGCAATTGGTGGTCCTAGTTTAGGTTCTGCGCCAATCGTTGGAGCATTTTGCTATAATCAAGGACGAGTAGGAAAAGACTTGCGAGCTTTTCTTATTAGAAAAGGCGAAGACAAGCCCCTTGGAACAGTGCAACCAAAGGACAAAGTAATCTTAGTAGACGACGTAGCAGCTAGTGGAGAGACACTGGCAGATGCCTTTGATAAGATTAGCGACTTTGGTGCCGAGGTGATTAAAGCGATCACCATCATTGACAGACAAGAGGGTGCGGAAAAGCTACTAGCTCAACGTGGCGTCCCTTGGCAACCGCTTTTAAAACTAGAGGATCTAGAGGTGAATGGAAATCGAGACAAGAACTAATGGTGACATCATTGGATAAACTACATTCAGCATTAAATAAACTTCAAAATGTTTCAAGTTCAGATACAAACGCCATCAGAGTGGCGAACTATTAGTTTTTTCGAAAATATAGAAGATGCCTTTGATAAGGCCGATGAACTCCAAAGACTTTCTCCGATGAGACAAGATTATGCAAGAGTTCAGGGTCCAAAAGGTTCTACATACTACATTTCAGAATCCCGACAAGAATTAGTTCTTCACGGGATTCGGATATTTGTTGCATCTTAAGGATATTTTAACTAAATTGCATAGATATTATCGCCACGGAGGTGATAATATGAAGAAGGCAATAACTAGGTCATTAATATTTTTATTAATGTTAACGGGGGCTTGCAGAGCAGCGGATGAAGCTCCAAATTCTAAATTAGACTTTACTCTCAATAAAGAGTTCAAGGATGTTATTGTGGACATCCTTTCTAACAAGAATGATCTTTACGCTAAAAATGGTCAAAAACTATTAAGTTCGAAAATACGTTCTTCCAGATATTCTTTAAGGATAGATAGCGAAGGCATCAACAGTGTTTTGGAGATTTTTTCTATAAAAGAGATTGAGACAACAGTTCTCAGAGAAAAAGTAGTTTTAAAATTAGAGGAGAAGATTTCTGTTGATTTTAAGTCTATGAAAATAGAAACAAAACTCGCAGGAAGCAACAAAAAATACAGAAGATATGAGACAATCGTATTGATTTATAAGGATAAAAAAAGTACAAATGTAGATATGAAAGCCTGGGTAATGTTGAAGAGCAACAATACTCGCAGATGGATTTTAAACGCATTTGTTAGAGTTTCTTTGAACAAGTTCGAAAAAGCATTAAGAGAAATCACAGGTTGTCCAAATGAGCAAGATATTCAATAGTCAGAATGAATCTTCTGAGGATTTTGAATTTGAAAAAATTCAAGGCATCAATGTAGTCAAGCCATACAAGCACAAAAATGCTTGGGTGTGGGACGATGCATCTGGAAACCGGCATAACTTCGCTCCTGCTGGCTCAGTGGGGCAAGGATTATCTCCAATCGTAGTTGGTGCTGACCGGCTTGTCACCGAAGCGGCCAGTCAGAAGTCGATTAAGAGTCCAGAAGATGGGTTTCTTCTTTATTTTTCTGAAGAAGTCTTTCCAGATGCAGATGTGTGTTTGGAGTGGATTGAAGAAAAATATGGTGGCGATATTTACAATGTCATTCCTTTTCCAGATGAAGAGAACTGTGCTTTCAAGCTTTTGTCTGGCCAGCAGTCTTGGATATGTCAAGATTTGAGACTTCATTACAAGATCCCGCCCGAAAAGCTTTGGATAAAAGTTGCTCCTGCAATCGAACAATGCCCCGGAAATGCTCTTAACCAACGATGACTACAACTATGATTCAAACCAAACACCGTTCGGACCTAGACACGGACAAAGACTTCTGTATAGAAGTCATCTATCCAGATGGCACAACTCTTCTAATCAACGTACCAAAATCCAACCCGGAACTAATTGGAGATACTGTTGTCGTTACTCAACCTCCTACCCAACCATACGGCCTCAATATGGTCTTCGGAGGTCACTACGAATGAATCAATACTGAAACTTCTTGAACAAGTTCTTCAATTTAGGCAGCATCTTCTTCAGGGAGATCATCTTGAATTACCATATCCTCGACATTCTTTTTTATGCCTTGAATGATTTCCTTTGATGCTTTGCTGATATTTTCTCTTCTTCCTTTAACTGCTTTGCTGTCGCCTTTCCATAGAGCGATATATCTTGGAGAGTCTTTGGTTTCAAATCCAAAGTATTGAAGAACGATATAGGCCACAGATTCAGCATCATATTCAAAATCTCTTTTGTTTTCTTTTGCTCTTTCTTCTGGCTTCATTACTTGATGGAGTATTTCATGGGCGAGTTCATGTACGAGAGTGCTAAACTTGTTGATTCCACCATAGGTGTTGTTGATTACAATCTTTCCACCCGCAGAGTAGCCGCCCGTACCTTGAGCTAGTTCCTCATAGTCGATAGATATATCTTTTTGCTTGGCTATTTCTATTCCTGCATTGATGAGCAGGGTAAGTTCTTCAGTGTTTTCATCAGTATCTTGTCGCCAATCATTTGGCTCAAACACTTTTGCCTTGTCTTCTTGTCCTGATATGACTTGTGTTGAAGAAATATCATAAACTTTAACGGGTCTGAAGAATACAAATTTTCTTTCTTCCTTTTGCCCCTCTAAATCTGCATCTTTTTCTTTTTTCTTTCCTGTCATAGGCGCAAGAATTATAATTCCTTGATCCTTATTGGTAACTGCTCTTCCGAGTTTAAGCCAACGACTTTCAGAGTTTACGTAAGTTGCATCTTTCTTTTGTGCGTAAATCAACATTTGATTATTGAAAGAGTAGTTGTGGAATTTAGCAGCAAACCGCATAAAGTCTTTAACGAATCCTGATTTGATTTCTTCATCAACCAAGTTGGCCAATTTTTCAAGATAGTTTTCAATCATGGTGAGAATTTGTTTTGCTTTACCGCCCGCTTTGCCTTTAGCGTTTTCAATTTCCTGTTCCATGTTACCAAGAATCGCATCAACTTGACTCTTGGGTGCATCTTTCTCTTCTTCTGCCTCAGTCGAATCAGCGTTAAATTGCGGTCCAGCATCTATGATTTCTTTCAAATCAGTTATTCCAGTTAGCTCTATGAGTTTTTGAATCACATCATTATTCAGACTCCACCTGCCCGTGCTCCAATAGCCACCTTGGTTCCAAGTAAATTTTGTTATTTCTTTTAGTTTGTCTTTAATTGGCGTCGTATTTCCATAAATAACAAGAATGTCTTTACTTCTGTCGTCTTTATATTTTTCACTTGCCACTCGCATGAATGCGTGGATACCTTGGTCTTCGAGCTTCAGCATCCACTCAGTGAACGAATATTTTGCAGGCTTAACAGCAGGTTTCCAAGACTTCATGATGTCCTTAGCTAGTTTCCTTGCAGAATCATGATCGCTTCGATAATGAGTCCCTCCATATAATCGGCTAATTCCGATCCTGTCTGCAATGTCCATGAATCCTTTTTCATGTTTCGGATATAGCGAAGAAAGATATAGAGCAATTAAAGAAGAAATCAAAGAGTGATTTGAAGGATAAGCTGGCGTATCGTCTGTTTTCAAATCATGATACATTATGTTTAGACCCATCTTGGGTGCGATCTGATGCGGTCTTGGTCTGTTGAACTTCTTTTTAAGCTTTAGTCCAAGTATTTCGCCTTGCTTAAGTATTTTGTTAAGCATTTTGAAATCGAAATCTAGAGAATTTTGTTTAAGATAATCTTCAAATGGCTTGACTTGAGCCACATCAAAATCCTTCATATCTTTCATGATATCTTTGGACTTAAAATGACTCATCTTTTCTAGCTCTTTAAGTTCCTCGATAGTTTCTTTCGAGGTGTTGGAAGGTGGTGGGTCTACCTTAAATCTTCCTTTAAAGAGAGGATGCTCTTTTTTAGACAGAGCATCTGTCTTTTCATCCATATCGCCATAAACAATTTCGTCAATTGACTTGTTGACCGATTTATTTAACTGTTCTTTATTTTCTATCCAATTTCTAAACATAATAAATTATTTATGTTTAAAAGTCTAATTCTTCACGAATATCTACTTTATGTCCTTCATTCTTTATAATTTTAATTCTTTTCTTTGAATGATCTAGCAAATATTCATTTATATCGAAAACAAAATCATAGTATTCAAGTCCGTCTTTATCAGATGCAAGTCTCAATCCTCGCCCAAATCGCTGTATAATCTGGTGATCTGCTTGTCCTCCAGCCGCATTGATAAGATTGTGGACAAACACGTTGATCCCAGCATTGAAAATACCTTGGGTGGCGATTGCTATTTTATTGCCTTTAGAGTACTGTAGCTGGTCGATGACATCTTTTCTTGCATCTAGGTTATCTTCTCCACGAACCCATAAAGCATCAGGAATCAGACTTTGCAAGGCTTCTCCGTGTGCAAGTCTTTCGACCAAGATAAGGGTTCTGCCCTTCAAAGATCTAGCCAATCGGCTCACAATGTCGTGAAAATGCCAACTCTCAGCTATACCATTGGTTACTGCATCAAGATAAATATCATACGGAATCTGAGGTTCTTTCACTGGATAGAACGTACAGTTACAAGAAGATAAGATTCCTCTATCTTGAAGAGTCTTTGTTGTAAGGATTCCCTTGTCGTTATCTGCTGACTTTGTTTTAAGCACAGGTCCAAAGTGGCCTTTTACAGAGAACTTTTGTGTTTTATCTTTTCCGCCAAATTTAAAAGGCGTAGCACTGACGGCTACTCTAACCGAGCAGTTTTTCATTTTTGTGTAAAACTTCTTTGGCGTCTTACTCATCATGTCATGAATTTCATCCACTACCATGACTTTAACTTTAGGAATTAACTTTTCTATTTTATGCAAAGATTGTACAGTCGCACATGTGAAGATGTTTGGATCTTTGTACTTGTCATAAAGTCGTCCGACATTTTCAAATCCCCAGCTTGTCAAGGCATCATAGTTTTGATCACAAAGGCTTTTCTTATTTGCAAGAATAAGAGTTGGCACGTTTTCAGGAATTGTTTTTAAAATTGCAACCATGATTGCAGTTTTACCTGCTGAGGTTGGGGCAAAAACAACACCTCTCTTGTGTTTGATGACTTGATTGGTGAGATCAATTTGATAGTCACGCATTCCTTGCCATCGATCTTGATCTTTCTGAGGAAGGTGATGAATCCATTGATCCAAGAAGTCCGAGCCAATTTCGTCATACAAAAATTCAGGCTCACCTCTCTCATCGATAATGGTATGAGGTATTTTCCAATGATCTAAAGCAGCAGTAACCTCTGGCAGTAGGCCAGATAAAAATCTTCCACTTTCTTTTTTGAAAAACTCTGTATATCCATCCCACAGCCTTTGTTTATAAAGACGACTGTGAAAATACCCTTTTTCTCTATGTCTAAGGGCTTTCCAAAGATTTATTCGGGTATCATCACAATTGGTGTTTAACCAAGAATAGCAGTTTTGAACCTTTATTACAGCTTTCTTCATTTTGAAATGATAACCTATTTTTCTTCTTCAAACAACACAGTTTCTTCAGGCGTGATTAAACTGATTCGGTGTTGGTTGAATCTCACTAGCAAATGCCTTGCTAATTCGTACATGAATACAGTAATTGTGGACTCGGCTTTTTCGAATCGTGGATAATTTATCGCAGCTAACTCCCAGCCTTTTTCTGAGTAGTCTTCTGATATGAATTCCGTTTGTGTCATCCTTACAGGTATAACCCCCGACTCAAATGTATATTTTTCTTTAAATTGTTTCTGTATAAATCCGACTTCTTTTTTGAGTTCTTCTTTTGTGAAATTATCTCCGTGATACCCGAACATTGAACCAATGTACAGCCTTACCTCAAACGTCTCGGATTTTTTTATAATCATTTAATTATTCTCTATTTGTTTAATTGTTTCCTTGAATTTTTTTACATATTCTTCCTTAAGTGGATGATACATCTTTAATGGAGTGTGCATGTCTTTATATTTGTTTGGTTCATTGTTTTGAGTCTCAGTTAATTCAACTATTTTGTCCACAATAGAACTACAATCAGTCATTAGGTCCTCATAATCGAACTCTAGGTGTTTTTTATCTTTTAAGAATTCGACCCATCCTTTTGACTCATGTATCATATCAAAGTACAAGCGAAGCATTGTATCTCTATTGTAAGGGACATCCACGTTTGCGTGTTCTGAGAGGTCTTTCTCACACGTAGTGTTCCACATTTTAGTATGTCCTGCGAAATACTGTGAAACTGTTGCTTCTGCCAAGTCTTTTCTAGTTAAATGTATAAAAAATACATTTTTTGGAAACGACGGCAGATGTTCATTATATTGAAATTTATGTATCTTGCAAAACGGAACTGGGTTCTTTACAAGAAATTCATCAAAGAGTGTCTCGCTATTATACCACTCTGCAAACGGTGGGTTAAAAAGTCCTGTCTGGTTTAATCTCCTGCTTAAAAAGGTCGATCCAGATCTTGGGGTTGTTAAAATCCAACAAGGTTTCATGTTTTTTACCAAACTACTTTAGAAAACCATTTGCATTTTTCATCTTTAATCCATATTAAACTAGAATTCTCAATGCTATCTTTATACTCTTTAATCGGTTTTGCATATCTTTCTTTGATACTTTTTAAATCTTTGTTTATTGATACATCATGGAGAGCACGACATGATGCTCCGTGTCCTACGATGAGATATTTAGAATCTTCATTTAAACCTTTTAAATAAAATTCTATTCTTCCCAAGAAATCGTCCATAGTTTCATTCGGGTATATTTTGAGGTCTTCAGAAACTCCATACTTTCCATCTTTCCCATTCCATCTGCTCCAGTCAAAATCTCCAAACAGATTTTCCCTAAATTTAATAGGCATTCCTTGATTTTCTACAAGTTCAGGTTCATCTTTTTTTACATGATATTCTCGAACAAGTTCATTTACTTCGAAATCAATATTAGTTTGACTTCGTAAAATATAAGAAGTTTGAAGAGTTCTTAAATATGGACTCGATACTCCCTTGTAACCAGATAAATCAAAGTTATCTTTAAGCCAGCAAGCTGTATTGTAAACTTGCTCATTTCCTTTTTTGGTCAAAGAAGAATCCAAAGTGCCTTCATAGGAGACATTGTGTTCACTCTGTCCGTGTCGAATTATTAGTATTTCCATTATTACACCATCATGAGAGTCAGACATTTGCAAGCACCGCCTGCTTTTATGAATTCACTCATATCGCAGCACAGTACATTAAAGTTCATTCTCTCTAAAAGTCTTTTAGTTTCATCACATCCTTCTGGAATTATAACATAATTTCCAATTACCACAGCATTACATGCGAACTTTTTTGCATCGTTTTCAGGAACAGGTATCATGTCCATATTTTCATTTAAAGCTTTAACAGAATCCCTGTGGAATGCTTTCGGAAAGTAAATTGCTTTATTTTTTTCAAGAGGACAAAAACATGTATCTAAATGATAAAAATAAGGGTCTATCAATTTGACCTTAATTGAATCAAGTTCCAACACCTCGTCAATTGCATGTAAAGAATCAATACTAGTCCTAAATCCATGCGCCATAATTAATTTATTTTCTGAAAACAAAGCATCTCCTGCTCCTTCAAAATTTAACTCTCTTGGTAATCTGACAATGTCGTAATATTCACCAAGTTTTTCCTCGTAAAATTTTTCTTCTTTTTTTCTTTCATCAAATTTGAAGTTCGATATGATGCATTTATTTTCATATATAAGAGCAGCGTTTGCTGTGAATACTATATCTGGCACATCTGAATGAGGTTCAACGTGTTCAATTTCTGCTCCTGTGGAGAGGATTGTGTCATGAAGTTTTTGCCATTGTTTTTGAGATTTTGAGTAGTCTGATTGATTTTCTAGATTCATCCAAGGGTTTATAGAATATTTAATGCCGTAATGCGTTGGCTTACACATTAAAATTTTATAATTTCCCATTCATTTTGCCTCATTGCTTTGAAAGAATGTTTATTAATTCAGATATCTTAATTCCGTTCTTGATTATAGATTGAAGCTCATCATCAGAAGATATAATTCCTCTTTGGGAAAGATCTGCAATAACGCCTGAGTCTATCTGATCTGTAGACATATTTAGGATTGCTTCGGGATCATTAATGTTTAATTTATCTTGAAGAAAATTAAGCACCATGTCTCTAGACGCCAGTGCTTTCGCTTCAGATTCTATCCAATATCTAAATTCCATAACAAAATATATAGTTTTTAGGTTCAGATATTCATCATAGAAATTAAAGCCATTCTGGTGTACATGCCATTTTTAACCTGTGGCCAAAATAGTACTCTTTCATCTTTGTCTATTGCTGGATCTACTTCGCCACACCTTGGTAAGGGATGAAGAAAAATACAATTTTCATTGGTTGATTTTAATATTTCTTCATTTACCACATTTTCTGGTATTTTGCATAAAGGCCGATCAGGATCTTTTCTTTCTTTTTGAAGCCTAGTGATATAAACGACATCAGCCTTTTTCCATAAATCTTTATCTTTATTGGGGTCGTCAAAAAGACTTCTTTTTTCGACAGATGCCCCATATAAAGAAAGAAGTTTTTCAAGAGAATTGACTGTTCTGGCATTTTCTAAATCTGCGTAAAAAAGGACATTTAATGGTTCAAACACAGATTCCAAAGACCAACAGTTTTGTTTATCTGTCTTTTTATTCTCGTAAATAGTATACATGTCCAACAAAGATTGAGTGGGATGTTCTCCGTCGCCATCACCAGCGTTTATAATTGGAACATCTGAAACTTTTGCTGCTCTTTTAGCAGCACCCTTTTCTGGGTGTCTTAGTATGATGCAGTCAACATACTGCGAGACTGTTTTGACACAATCTTCTAAAGATTCGCCTTTTTTGTCAGACGAGCTTACTTTCCCATTTTCAACAGTTATTAAACGGTAATCATGTCTAACAATTGCAGACTCGAAAGAAAGTCTAGTTCTAGTGGATGGTTCAAAGAACATAGTGGCAAAAACTTTATCTCCCGAACCGCACGGAAAAGGACTTATTTTAAACAAATCAGTCTGAGAAAATATTTCAGATATAGAATACTTATCTAATTGATCTACAGAAACTAAGCTGTCTTTCCAAAACATAATTGCACCATCAAAGTAAACTGCTTTATCTTAGTGCGTTCTCTCTCATTTCTTGCAATTTTTCTATTTCTTTTTTATTTGCATGAAGTTTAGGGTGTCTTCTAGGTGCAGAACTTCTTCTGTGAACGTTTTTCTTTATAGACTTCCCATGATTCAAAATCGGTTGTGGGCTTTCGACTTTGATTTTTGGAGACTTAACTTTTTGCTTTTCCTTAGCCACTAAAGCAAGCGAAGAAAGGTTGTCATTAGATTCATAAAAATCTAATTCATTCTCAATCTCAATTGGTTTATTGATTTTATTTGTTTCAAGCAAAGTATTCATTCTCCTTGCTCTCTTTTTACTGTTTGATATGGTTTTGGAAATAGGTTCATTTAAAATTACTGCTTCTATAACTAAATTTTCTGAGTTGTCTTTTTTCTTTGAAAATCCAACGTAGCTGTAGTTTACTCCAAGAATTTCTAAAGATTTCTCGATTATTGAGTCAAAGCAAATTTCTTCTTTTTCAACCTTGTTTTGATTCAAAATATTATTGTTTTTGGATGCTCTTTTTTTTGTATTTTTAATATTTTTAAGAATAGGATCTTCAATAACAATTGAATCCAAAACCTCTTGCTCAATAATTTTTTCTTCAATAGGAGCTACAGGTTTGTAATGCCTCCTAGAACCGAAGAAAGATAAAGGGGTGGCATCCTCAGATTTTGCTTCTAAAAGTCTTATTTGCCTTCCAACCGGATCATTTAGTACAAACAATCCTTGATTGCAGAAAGTTCTAGCCGAAAGAAATGCTGAATTAATGTATCGCATTTCAATACATTCAACAAATTGTTTGTCCGACGATCCACCTACAGACGACTGACTGTAACAGTCAACGAATACTCTAAACTCTTCTTCAACAGGAACGCCCGCAGGTTCAGCCTCGCCAGGGCCATTAACTCCTGAAATTGTTAAAGTACACGATCTTTCTTCAAATACGCAAAGAGCACTGCCAGATAATTCGACTCCGCCGGTTGCAACTCTTACAACAGGGTTCACAATCCATGCTGCTCGACCACTTGCTGTTATAATTCCCGACCCTGAAAAACTGAGAATTAAGTTAATGTCGGATTCGCCACTTACAACAACTCCGCCACTTGCTATTTGTCGATTTCCTTCACTATCAGTAGAATCACCAGAGATTAAAATTCCACCTGAAGCAGTGTAAGAAAGATTGACCTGAGCATTGGACTGCCCAGATGCATTTACGCCGCCAGAAGCAATAAAAGATTTTTCTGTCTCGCTGTAAGCTAATACAATATTAGCCAAGCGACTCTTTTCATTTCCTAAGCGACCTGTGAACGTCCTTGCCATATTTTTCCCTATTTCTTATAGTCAGCCAGCAATGAGTCTCCAACAGGTGGGGGAGATATGAAAACTACTGTACTGCCCGATTCTGAGTAATCGTCTCCTTCTTTTTGTCGCAGTCCATTGCGATAAACAACTGTTGTGTTAGATATATAGGTGTCTGGCATCGTGAAAGTATCGTTTGTGCCATCAACCGATCCAGTTGGAGTTATACCGAGCACCATTTCAGGAAAAGTGAGAAGTTGAAAATTACCTGATGAGTCATAAATTAAAGAGCAAATTTTTCCGCTTAAAATATCGCCTTCATCCAAGTCGTCTGAAACATTTTTCTTTATATTTTTGACGCCTAAAGAATTAACGTTTATAGTTGAAGATCCCGTATTTCCATTTGATGGATCAAATCGAACTATCATTCCAGTTTTATATTCTTCAGGAGCTATTTCCAAAGAAACAACATATGCATTGGAAACACCAGAATCACTGGAAAAAGCTATATCTCCCCGAATTGCGTTCGCAAAAGAACCCGCAGTAAGTAAATGTGTAACATCTACTCCTGAAGAGTACGTTAAAGGGTTTGTATCTTCTACTCCCCTTATTACTGTAAATTGATTCGCTGCTGGCAATGCAGTCACCAACATTATTTCTTCTCCTATTTTAATCCTAAATTGAGGACTAGTAGGAAAATCTGCATCTGAATCAACGGCGACAGTAGTCTGTACTATACTGGTGATATTAGCAGCAAGCGTAGTTGCAGCATCGTTTGTGAATCTTTCTATAGCCATACCAATATAAACGCATGAAAGATTGTAAAAAATACATAATAATGAATAACTACAATGTCAGTTTAAATATTCAAGGAGGGAAAACATGGCCGTAACACAAATAGATGGTGCTCGTCAATTAAGATTTACTGGTAATCTTGACTTGCAAACCAATAAAATTGTCAATCTTACAGATCCGACAGCAAATCAAGACGCTGCTACGAAATCATATGTTGATGCTCAAGTTGCAGGTGGTGTAATTGATTTTAAAGAAAGTGTCAGAGTTGCAACTACGGCAACAGGAACTCTAGCTAGTGATTTTGAAAATAACGACGTTATAGACGGAGTGACTCTTGCAACTAATGATAGAATTTTAATCAAAAACCAGTCATCAGGAGACGAGAACGGAATCTACATAGTACAAGCTACTGGTGCTCCAAGTAGGTCATCAGATGCAGACACAAGTGCAGAAGTTACAAGTGGACTGTTTTGTTTTGTAGAAGAAGGAACTTCAAACGCAAAAACCGGATGGTTACTAACTACAACTGGAACTATCACCTTAGATACAACGGCTCTGACTTTTGAAAAATTCAGTGAAGTTGGACAACTTTTAGAAGATCTTGTAGCTGGTGCTGGTCTTACGAAGACTGCTGAAACAGTAGATGTTGTTGCCGCAACAAGCGGTGGATTAACAGCAAATGCAAACGACATCACAATAAATCTAGATACTAATTCGGGACTAAACCTTGGTGCTAACGGTATCTCAGTCGGTGCAGGAAGTGGTTTGGCAGCATCTGGCGGTGACGTTAATGTTGGTGCTGCAACTTCGGGTGGAATTACCGTAAATGCTGATGATATCCAAGTAAATCTTGACGGATCAACTCTCGCTCTAGGTGCTAGTGGTCTTTCTCTTGCCGATGGAGCCTCTGCTGCATTGCTTGTTGGACAAGGTGCATCTGATTCGACTTACAACGCAGTTGGGGGCGACCTGACAATGAGTTCAAGTGCAGCCTTTACCATTGCGGATTCATATGTTACAGATACTTGGGTTTACAGAGAAGTTCCATCAGGACTTGTAAATGGAAGCAATGCTTCTTACACGTTGGCAGCAACGCCTTTAAGTGGAACAGAATGTGTCCATTTAAATGGTATACTTCAAAATGTTGGCGGTTCAAATGATTACACCATTTCAACAAACTCAATCACTTTCAATAGTGCTCCTGAAACCGGAGATGTTTTATTAGTTAATTATGCCAAATAAAATAAAATTACCATAAAATTACCATAAAATTAAAATCCAAGGAAGGAAAAAAATGGCCGTAACACAAACAGATGGTGCTCGTCAGTTAAGATTTACTGGCAATCTTGACTTGCAAACCAATAAAATTGTCAATCTTACAGATCCGACAGCAAATCAGGAAGCTGCAACGAAAGCATATGTTGATGCTCAAGTTGCAGGTGGTGTAATTGATTTTAAAGAAAGCATTAGGGTAGCAACTACGTCTAATGGAACTTTTGCTTCAGCATTCACAGCAGGTCAAACCGTAGACGGAGTGACTCTTGTAGCAGACGATAGAATTCTTCTTAAGAATCAATCAACTGGTAACCAAAACGGTATTTATGATGTAACCGCATCTGGTGCTCCTGTCAGATCTTCAGACGCAAACACAAGTGCCGAAGTTACAACTGGCATGTTTGCATTCATTGAAGAAGGAACTTCAAACGCAGACACTGGCTGGTTGCTAACTACAACCGGATCTATCACTCTAGATACAACCGCTCTGACTTTTGAAAAATTCTCTCAAACCGGACAACTTTTAGGCGATCTTGTAGCTGGTGCTGGTCTTACGAAGACTGATGAAACAGTAGATGTTGTTGCCGCAACAAGCGGTGGATTAACAGCAAATGCAAACGACATCACAATAAATCTGGATACTAATTCGGGACTAAACCTTGGTGCTGGCGGTATTTCAGTCGGTGCAGGAAGCGGTCTAGCAGCATCTGGCGGTGATGTTAATATTGGTGCTGCAACTTCGGGTGGAATTACCGTAAATGCTGATGATATTGAAGTTAATCTTGATGGATCAACTCTCGCTCTAGGTTCTAGTGGGCTTTCTCTTGCCGATGGAGCTTCTGCTGCATTGCTTGTTGGACAAGGTGCATCTGACACTACCTACAACGCAGTTGGGGGCGACCTGACAATGAGTTCAAGTGCAGCCTTTACCATTGCGGATTCATATGTTACAGATACTTGGGTAACAAGAGAAACTCCTACAGGAACAGTTAATGGATCAAATACAGACTTCACAATGGCGGCAACACCTTTGTCAAATACTGATTGTATTTATCTAAATGGCATCATCCAGAATACTGGTGGTGCAAATGATTACACTTTATCAGGAGCCATTATAACATTTAATACTGCCCCTGAGTCTGGAGATGTGATTCTAGTTAATTACAACCAATAAATTTGATTTAAATTATTAAAACTCTAAAGGATGGCAATTTGCCATCCTTTTTTAATATATAAGTTCATGTCTGTTAAACAAATAAGCGGAAGAATAATAGTTATTTCTACTGATGGGAGAGATCTGGTATCTTCATTGGCAAGAACTCAGATGGATGGAGCAAGGCAGCTAAAATTTTCTGGCGATATGGATCTTCAGACAAATAAAGTAGTCAATCTTACAGACCCAACGGCAAACCAAGAAGCTGCTACTAAGGCATACGCTGATGCAAATGGTGGAGGATCACCAGGCGGGTCAAATACTCATGTGCAATACAACAATGCAGGCAGCTTTGGTGGAGGAGCAGGTTTCATATTTGATGGATCGGGAAATGTAACGGCTACGGATAATGTTGAAATTGATAGAATTGGGATAAGTGGCCAAAATCCAAATGAAATTAGAACAAATAATAACATATCTCTTCAAAATCTAGTTGTAGACCCAATCAATAACAATGGATTTGTAATAAACAGTTCAGAGCATTTTAACCCAACAGTTACAGAAGACTTCTTACTTGTTCATGGAACCGATGCCGAACCTTTAGGAGAAGGTAGAGTTGGACAACATTTAACTAGCTCTGGGAATCTTGGGAAATCAGTAAATGTCTACCAAACTCTCTATCTAACATATCACAATCGTCAACGTTCAGACGATGCTACGGCTGAAATATATCCAGGCGGAAATTACAATTCATTTGAATTACCAACTGACGGGAATTCGCTTTTTGAATATTTAATAGTGGGAACAACAGACGATGGGACCAATCAAAAAAGAAACGCATATAGATATAACGGATTAATTAAAAACAACGATGGAACCGGATCATTTGTAGGAACTCCAACAAAAACAGCAATAGCATCAGGAAGTCCTGATCTAGATGTGACCTTAAGTCTTGCAAGCAACACTCCATCCGCAGGAGATGTAAGTGTAATTTTAAAAGGGATACATGGGTCAAATTCGACTACACACTGGTGTGCGAAGATGACAGCAGTCGAGGTTAGAGGAGAGGCAAGTGGAGCACCAATTCCTTTCCACGGAGGAATTAAAGATGAAACTTGGTCAACCGTAGGAAATGGAATACTTGGAGGATAAATGGTAGTTAAATTCATAAGTGGAAAATATTTAAAAATACAAGAGAACGAAATTACATCTGACGATGAATCTATTGAAGCTCTTGGCCTAACCACTATCGATGGAGCAAACCAATTAAGATTTACTGGTAATCTTGACATGCAAACCAACAAAATCGTAAATATAACCGATCCTACTGCAAACCAAGATGCAGCTACTAAGTCGTATGTTGATTCGAATGGTGGAGGATCGCCAGGAGGCTCTGATACTTATGTGCAATATAATAATGCGGGAAGTTTTGGAGGAACCACGGACTTTGTAAGAACAAATGATGGATCGTCTACAACAATTGGGATAAACGGGTCCTTAACAGTTGATAATTTAAAATTTGACGGAAACATAGTTTCATCAACAAGCGGAAACATTGCATTAAACCCTATAAGCACAAATGGAGTAGAAATAGGAGAAGATTGCACTGCCAGTGGCGATTATTCTCTGGCAACAGGGAAAAATGCTTTAGCCACATTAAGATGTCAGCATGCTAGGAGTTCTGGAGCTTTCGAAGAGGGTGCTACCCCTGTTGCGTCTGCTGATGAAGTTATTACAAGCGGAAGCAATGTAAATTCAGCTTTTTCATATACAGGTGGAGGATCTCCTCAAAATATAGGAAGAAGTCAAAACGCTGTATTTAAAACAACTGTAAACATACCAACAGGAACAAATCCAGAAGGTTGTATTTTCGAAATGGGCAATTCATTCAGAGGTGGATATTGCGGATTTAATGGATCTTACGACTTAGTTGTTAGATTGGGAGATGGCAGCGCAACTCCTGATGTTGACGACTTCGCTAGAGTTGAAATACCCAATGCTTCACTGCCTCAAAACGTAGATTTTGATTTAATGTGGGAATTTCAAGTTGGGCCAATAGGAAGCGTTCGAGTATGGGTGGATAATATTCTATATGGAGAAGATCAAACAGATAATGATGCTCCTTTAGGAGGAAGCGAAACATGGTCAACATCACTAGACGGGAAATACAATGGATCTTTTGATGGAGTCATTGCGGGAGAATCAGGGAATTACGATGCTGTAGTTACAACTTCAGGAGTGTTACTGCAATCTGATTTAAGTTATTGGTCAAACATAACAGTCACAGAAACAATTAAAAAAGCACAAACAAGCTATGTTGTGTCTGCATGTGAGACAACTAACGCTACTCAAACAGAAATGTTTATAGGAGATGTTACAAATGCTAGAATATCAATACCAAGCGGCCAAACTTATCTTTTTGATATATTAATCGTAGGAAGAAGTGTAACATCTGGTGATGGAGGAGGATATAGAATAGAAGGAGTTATTGAAAACACCAGTGGAACAACAGCTTTAGTAGGAACTCCAACAAAAACAACAATAGCTGAAGATACCGCTTCTTGGGATACAGACGCAGAAGCAGACAACACAAATGATGCATTAGCAATCAAAGTGACAGGAGTAGCAAGTGAAACAATTAGATGGTGTGCTAAAACAACTCTAGTAGAAATAGAAAATGTTTAAAAGTTCATAAATATAGTACAAAGGAGATAAAATGACAACTGTTTTACATAGAAATACAACTTTAACAACTACCTTCGAAGTCGTAGACGACGAAGGTAATATAATTGAAACAGAAGAGACAAAGTTAAATCTTTCAACTTTAACTGAAGATGATTTCACGACTTCTCTTAAAGCGTTGAAAGAAGTTTGGGCTGAAATGCAAAAAGAATATGGCGAAGACAAGTTGAATTTGGGAAAACTGGTGAAGAAGGTGGAAGCTATGGATATGAGAATATTCAAACAAGAAAAAGAACAAACTAAAATGCTGAAAAGTATAGAAGAGACCTTAAAAAATATGTTGCCTGAAAAAACCGCAGAAGAATCTATAGAGAAACCTACAAAGGAATAAAATGACAGTTAAAGGCTTTAAAACATGGTTAGAATTTAAAGATATTTTTGGATTTGATCAAAACAACAAAGATGCTGAGAAGTCACATCAAAACGATATGCCTATAAAATCTTTTGATTTAGAAAAGCTGTTTTCTATACTCGCATCTAAAAAAATTGGAACCAATGAAGGGCGTAGCAATTTCATGAATGAGGTACAATGGGGAGATAATTCCGGTTCTATAAAGTGCTGGTGTGGTACTGGTCTGAATCTCATGATCGACAGACTAGGAAGCGATTTAACTGGGAACCCAACTTGGTATACAAAAAGAATTTTTCAAATAAACAGAGGCGGATATGGGGGATATGAAGATATAGTCGCCAATGAAGTTTTAGACGAAGTGCAAGTGATAAATAAAGAGGATATAGATTCTCCAAAGAGAGAATATAATAAACTCGAAAGCCTAGTTGTACAAATGGCTGATTCTATAAGAAGAAACGCAAAGAATATCTTCATCTATGAGGGCATTAAGAAAATAAGTAATTCTAATTATATCATCAGACTGGGAGTTAAAGGACATGGCAACCAAGCACCAGATCATCAAAGAGTCGAGGAAAATCAAACTTCTATAATATTCGAAAAAGAAAAAGGGATGATTCGAATATTGAACTACAACATAGAGTCTGGAATGGGACAACATGAGTGGGCCATGAGTCCTTCTGATACTGATTTGAATTTCTTTCCTACACAGGAAAATTCTGAAATAATAGAAACAATCACTAATACTCTGAAATGGTACTAAGTTGAGTAAAAAATCAAATAAAAGAGATGCAATAGAAGATATTGTAAAAAATTTAAGATCATCTTTTAAAGATATGAGCTATCCGACAAGAAAAAAAGCATGGAAAGCAATAACATCTGAAAAAGGAAAGAAAGAAATTAACAAAATAATTGTTAATCCAAATAGACAAATAGATTCCTTGCTTATAAAAAACTTTAGCTTTAAAGAGTGGTTAAGCAAGACTGTTTGATTAAACTAAGGATGCAATATTGCTAATATGATCTTTTTCTAACACGAACCAGCAATAACAACTATCTTCATAGAAGCCCATTTCTATATCATCATTTATGCTTATTCTAAAATTAAAGTCTTCGTCAATATAAGACATTATATTTTCTAATGAACAATTTTCATCATCTATATCTTCAATAAATATTTCGCCATACCAAATTTTACAATTTTCATATGCGAATCTACATATTTGCCTTAAGTCATCAGACTTGAGATGGTCTGTTTGGAATTCCATTATGTTTCTCCGAGTCAATAATAATTTGTGCTTGATGTTCAAAAATTTCCATCCAAGTTTCTTCAGGGCAGCTTCTTCTACATACCCAGATTTCTTGTCGTTCTTTGGTATTTGTATAGCCTTCAAATCGGCAACATCTCATATTTGATTCGGTGTTTTTTAAGTCGTAGTATTTCCAAACACTATTTTCTTCGTCTAAAAAAAATCTATTGTTCATAGTCAAAAATTTCCTTAAACCTATTTACGACTTCATCGTTGATCGAAGATTTATAGATAGAAAAGTCAAAAGAGAATGCTTTCTCAATTGGTTCATTCAGAACCTTAGCCATCCAAGGGCTTAACAGCGAATAAATTGGTGACACCCATCCAAATGTTATCCATTTAATCATGGTTCTATCTAAAACTTTTTCTTCGTACTGCCTATAAATTAGGCAGTTGCGATCAGCTAAAAACATTTTTGTTTTTTCTAATTCCCTCAGCACTCTAGAGGTGCTATCTGAACTCAAGTTTTCTATTGATTGAGTTTTAATGCGGTGAGCATCATATCTTCTTTTCCAAACTTGCCATCTTCTCCAAGCTTTTTCTCCATGCAAGCACTGAGGATCAATTAAGGCGTGTATTTTTCCATCGTTAATTGACTTTAAAATATGAAGTTGAGCTAGAATGTATAGTTTATATTCTTTGTCTGGCAATATGCCGTTGGTTTCTTTTGCTAATTTGTAGCAGTGTTTAAAAAGAAGGGATTTTCGAGGATCACCTGTTTTTCGAATTCGAACATGTTGATAATTAGGAAATTGCTCTCTAGACATCTCGACCCACATTAGGGAGATTTTATAAGCCTTCGCCTCAAGTTTATTCATTTGATGATGCAAAATTGCTTCGAGAGGGTCTGGCATTGAGAAATTTTCCTTTGTTCGAATTGAGATTTATATAAAATTTTTTTTCTCAAGTCAAGTTGACTTTATTATTTAGAGTTACTAACTTAGTTTCAACTTTAAAAACATGCTAGGCATCATCCTGCCTTATCAGGAATTATTTGAAAAAATCCCAAATTACAGCCTGATAAACAAAACCTGACTCTGCGAGGTGGCCCTGCTTGCTAATCGGATCTAACTCCAGATCTACATGAGAGCAGTAAACTAGGTGAGCCAGAGTATTGAAACCATCCCCTAAAAACGGCAAAACAGTTGGATTGTTACGTAACCATTCGTACCCAACTCTTGGGGTGAGAAAGTTGAAAAAGATCTTTCTCCTTTACTTTGGTTAGGACGTTTACAAGAAATTTATAAAGAAAAAGTAATTCAAGACAATTGCTTTATGTAAATTTCAAATTGGATTTTGTTATTGCTTGTACACAATGATTCTTATTAGACAAGTCAGTAAGAACATTAACTCAGTTTATCTGTGCTCTTATATCCCCCTTGTTATTATTAGTAATTAATTAATAGGGTGAAAGCATTAAGGCCAGATAAAACTTGGAGGAGATTATGCGCATACAAAACTTGTTTTTTAAACTTGTTTTAACTCGTTAGTTGTTTTTTCGATCTTGTTAGTTGTTTGATTTTTCATTACACTCTTACTATGAGCGAATTAGCACAAGCCTTAGAGCAGTTGGTAGATAGCAATATTTTTATTGCTGTAGAAGGCACTGTTTCTAAAAGATTGATTATTATTGGCGGAAACAAACGAGTGCAAATAGATCTGTCGAGCGACAGAAGTCAGCTTGCTGAACAATTGGGCGAAATTGATTTTTATATAAATGATCCAAATAAAGTGTTGATTGGATGGGATTTGAAAAACTTATTTTCCCATGTTGGCAATGTGCTTGGATTGAAATATGATTTGGACTCTAACTTGTTGGACTTAAAGGTTTTAGAGTGTTTTTTTGGAGTGTTTGAGAAAGCCCCAGAGAGTTTTAAAACTGCCCAGTCCAGACTAGTCAGCATCATGCAGGACGCAAATTGGGATAAATTAAAATATATTTACAAAAATATTTATCTCCCGCTTATAACTAGTGTGATACCTGATATAGAAAACGCAGGCATCATACACACCAAAAACAGATTAAAGCTAAATTCCTATTACGAGATTCTTGGACAAGTTAACGGTCGAAGCAAATGCTCAAAATTCTCAGACAAAAGCTTTAATCCCCATTCAATTAACGAGTCCGATAGAGAATTGTTCAGACCTGCTGGATTTGATGAAATTTTCATGTACATAGACTTCAATCATCAGGAAGTTTCTATGCTGCAATGGCTTTCTGATGATCCTGAGTTGGGGAAAAATCTTGCAACAGGGCAAGATTTGTATAATACGATTTGGAGAGATATCACGACATTGGAGCCAACACCAGATTCGAGAAGGATTTGTAAGGGTATATTTTTACCTGTCATATTTGGACAGGGCGCAAAGTCCCTTTCGAAACGGCTTGGGATACCGTTTGATGTCGCCAATAAGTTGATTACAAAGATACAAAATAAATACTCGGTCGCATTGGAATATGTTGCCAAGCAAATTGTTAAAGATGACGGATATGCTTTAGACCATTACGGAAAAAAGCGATTTTTTGGAGAGCAAGATTATAGGATTAGAAATTTTGTAATTCAATCTCCTGCATCTACGGTCTGTTTGCATAAACTTGTCATGCTGCACCGGGAAATTAAAGATGCAAGAATAGCGATGCACGTTCATGATGGTTATATTTTTTATGTTAGGCCGAGCGACTGTCGTAAGGTTTATAACTTATCAAAAGATATTCTGGAGTCAGATGACGATAATCTGTATCCAAATTTAAAATTAAAAATTTCATGTGAGATTGGGAAAAATCTCAATGACATGAAGCCTATAAACTAATTGGAGATACCTTGAAATCTATATTTACTCAATTTCCTGTAACATCAGAGGAATATGAAAAGCTTGATGAAAAGTTTGGCGATTTGTGCGAATATGCCGCATGGCAGTTGATTAAAAAAAATTCTAGAAATAATCACACGGATGAACAAACAGATATTTCACAAGAACTCAGAATAGCCTTAATTAGGGCAGGCTCTTACTACAAGAGGCAGGTTTACATTGTTGGATGCTTGGAGCTTTGTGCCAAACACGCACAAGATAAATTTGTAAAATGTGTGGTTGAAGAGTTGTGTGAGCTTTGGAGAAATAAAACTCGACACGGAGCGAATAAGCAAAAGTTTGGACCTCATCAAGAAAAGATTCTAGAAAAACTTGTTAAGAAGATAGTTCCAAAAAAAGAAAGACTCTCTAGAAAAGCACCTTTACGAATAGACAGTAAATTTGTAACATATTGTAAATCTATAACCTGGAATGCTCAAAAATCTATGGGCAAAAGAATTACTAGAGAAAAAGGAATCAGATCAGGGCAGGTGAGTCTTTCGGAATATGACTACTTGGTTTCTTCTGATTTTTAACAACTCAACACAGAGTCAGATAAGCAGAAACGTGTTGCTTTATTCGGAGTGAGAATGGCAGAAGGAATTGATTTCCTAGACGAAGGCGACTTGTCAGATGAAGAGCAGGAAGCATTGGCTGAATTAATGGCCAATGATCCTGACCCTGCGTCTGGCGATGCGTACAATTGGAGCGAAGATTTTCAACGGGAAATTGTCTCTCTGCTTCTTCAAGATGAAAGCTTTTGCCGACAAAATATTCAGCTAGTTAAGCACACTTACTTCGCCAATGAAGTTCATCAAAAGTTGTGCAAAATTTTATTTTCACACTTTCAAGAATACACATCTCTACCAACTAGAATTCAATTAGCACAGGAACTAAGGGATTTAACAGAGGGAAAAGATGCAGAAGTTCGTGTTCATTTTCTGAAGGAACTCAGTACTGTCCTGAAGTTCTACAATCCTGGAATTGAATCAAGATCGTATTACAGCGATAAGATTACTGAGTTTGCTAAAGAAGCCGAACTGAAGATAACGTTTCACAGGTGCATCCAAGAATTCAAAGGAAAGAGGTCTTGGGACAAAATTAAAGAAATGTTACGTGAAGCCTTGTTGGTTGATCGTGATGTTGATATTGGCGAAAACTACTTCGAAGGGCCGGAAGAGAGATACGAAAGAAAGAAGAAAGCGGCAGAAGAAGGAGAGATCTTCACAAGTGGATTTAAGGCAATTGATGACCATATTATTGGTGGCGGTCTCAGTCGAGGCGAGATAGCATCTTGGATGGGATTGAGTGGGACGGGGAAATCTTTAGCTCTTGTGAGAGGTGCTATTGCTAATGTTAATATTGGAAAAAAAGTCCTTTACATCACTCTCGAAAATTCAGAAGATCTTACTGCTGACAGGTTTGATTCACAAATAGCAAATCCGGTAGGTGTAGAGAGCATGCCTGGAATCAACACTCTCATGGAGAAAGACAACCCTGAAATTGTCATCAATGCAATTAACGAATATGTAGAAGACAAAGAGGACAAAAGGCTTTTAATTATTAAGCAGTTTCCTGGTGGCCAAATGGGTCCGAGCGATCTAATGGCATACCACAATCAGCTTAAACTTCAAGGATTTACTCCTGATTTGGTCATTGTTGATTATATCGGAGAAATGGCAGATTATCCTGGCGTGAAGACCTATGAATCTAGATACAAGATTGTTAGAGACCTGAGAGGCTGGGCTGTTTCTGAGAAGATTTGCATTATTACAGCTATGCAGGCAAATAGAAGTTCTAAAGAAATTGCAAAAATGGGAGATGTAATTGATGACGAACATCTCTCAGACTCCTTTGACCAAGTTAAGCCGCTCGATGCCTTGTGGACTCTGAATCAGTTTCAAGATGAAAACGATTGCGAGCCAATTAGATTGGCTAGGGTCTTTATTGCCAAAAATAGAAACGGTCAAGCGAAGTATCACTTTCATATAGAAATTAATAGACACACGTTGTGCATGCGACAGATATCGAAAGATACATATATGAAAGTTCTTAAAGAATACCAGTCCACAAAAGAGGAACACGGTACTCAAGGCGTGGAAAATGAGTTAAAGAACGACCCAACTGCCAGTATAATTGGAAATGCATCTGATCACCTGAATGCGATTGAAGGAGCATCGGCAAATTTTTCTAAAGAAATTGGAAACAATGACGATGATGTAGATGTAAAAGACGAAATACCAGGACTAGACTAGTTTAACAAAGGGAAATAAAATGCCAGACGTAACAGTAGAAACTTTAGAAGAAATATTAGAACAGACGCCTAGCGTAAAAGTTGGTGAGCAAAAAGTATATCTTGACCCCAATAGGCTGATCTTCAACGAACAGTCTGTAGGCGAATGGTTACAAGATGCAGGTGCGTGGTACGCATACTTTGCTCGACAACTAGCAGATGCAGAATATCTTAAAGATGCAAGAGATGCTGACTATGAAAGTAAATATGCAAGCTTGTTTGTTTCCTATAAAGAAAATGGATGTTCTGACAAATTAGCAGATGCAAGTGCTAAATCAGATGAAGAACTCGAAGAAGCAAAGAAAGGAATCGCACGAGCGAAGCACACCGTCAAATGCCTGCAACAGCATCTTAGAGCTTGGGACAAGGCACACGATTCGGCTCAAAATAGAGCAAATACATTTAGAAAAGAAATGGAAAAACAATGGTTCGATCCGGCCAATAGTGACGGTCGCTTAACAACGACCTCAAGTGACCTTGATGTCAAGGTTGACAATATCATAGGTGGTGCGAAGGTTGACAATATCATAGGTGGTGCGAATTGATTTGGAAGAGAAGAAAGTCAAATTTGGTTATCGCTGCTGTTGGTGATCAATCTATTCACAAAGAGTGGATTTCTGATGCCAAAAACAAATCTTTTGATTTGGCTTTGATTTACTATGGCGATCTTGTCCACAAAGAAGAGATGTACAAAGATGATGCCAAATATTATTTAAAATCAAAAGGATATAAGTGGCATTTAATATCTGAAATGTATGATAAATTTGAAAAGTCTTTTTCAAATTATGAATTCATCTGGTGCCCAGATGACGACGTGTCTGTAAACAGCGAATCTTTGTCTCACATGTTTCGGTATTGCAAAGATAAAGGTTTAAATTTGGCACAGCCTTCGATGACTAGTGATAGTTTTATAGGTTCGGATAAAAAAGAGTGGCCCATTGTGTCCAATCACACTGGAACAGAATTCCGATTTACCAACGTCGTAGAACGAATGGCTCCGGTTTTCAGTAGAGAATCTTTCAAAACGCTTAGAAAAACTTTTATAGAGACCAAAAGTGGATGGGGACTTGATTGGGTTTGGCCTAAAATCTTAAATTATGAAAATTGCGGAGTAATAGATTTAATCCAAATTAAGCACACAAAAGAATGTGAGTCTGGGGAATTATATGAAAAATATAAAAAAGACGATATTTGCCCCACTATAGAAAAGAAAAAAATTCTTAGGCGATACAAGATTCCTCTTGCTATTTGTACTGAAATTTCTAATATAGAGAGACGAATGGAAAGAGTGTGTGTACTGCATGAAATCCCACAGGTTAAACATAGGTTTAATCACCTTTTCCGAAGGGATAAAGGGTGTTCTCATGCGTGCAGGAAAGTGGGAAATAGGTTGTTAAATTTTAAAAATTTAATAGATTAACAAGAGTAAATAATTTGTATTCTTAGAATTTGCCTTCGAAATATGATGGGTCTGCCTGTGCGGATGACACACATGAAAAAGAAGAAAATCACTTGCACAGAAGATGGATGCTTTAAAGGCACATCTTGTGTGGTTTTCAAAAATTAAGACAAACGTCTTAGCTAAGAGTGCAAAGAACTGACTGGAGGAACAGTCAGTTTTTTAATTTTTAAGCAAGCAGCCTTTTCTCAAGTCTTTTAAACAATTGGGGCGATAGGGAAAAGGCTGTTTGTGTATTTGGTGTTAAAATGAAAGAATTGAAAGAAATAGTTTCTAATCTAGAGTCAAATCTACAGGATGGGTTGATATCTCCTAGAATAATTTTAAGTTCACTTCGGTTTATTGATGAATCATCTAGGAAATCAGGTGCTTATGCAGATCCCTTGTATATGCCATTTTATTATCATCTTGGGAAACATATTTCTCCTAAGAGCTATATTCAAATAGGTTTTAATTTGGGGCTTTCTTCTGCTTGCTTTATGAAAAGCTGTAATTCGGTGGAAGATTTTTTAGCTTTTCAAAGAAAAAATGAAGTTTTTTACTCGTCTCGTCTTTCTATTAAAAATGTAAAAAATCATTACAAAAATAATTTTAGTTTTTATCACGGAGGCTTTCATGATGAAGCTTTTGAAAAAAGTGTTCATAGTAAGAAATGGGATCTTATTATGGTAAATGAGAGAATATTGTATGACACTCATCTAGAATGCTTGGAGATTTTGTGGCCTTTTCTAAGTTCGGGTGGATTTTTAGTGGTGGATCGTGTTGTATCTGACAAGTCTGCCAAAGATTCTTTTAGTAATTTTTGTAACATTAAAAATAGAGATCCTTTTGTAATAAAAACAAGATACGGTGTTGGAATAGTTCAAAAATAAGTTTTTCAAACTATCTTAAAGAGAAATAATAGTAAAAGAGGTAAATGTCAATGGGTTACGAAGTTGTATACTATTACCACGAAGAAATAGAGCGTGGAGAATATAACAAAGAAGAAACAAAAGAAGGCATGGTAATTGTAGGTGAGGCGTGGGAAGATGTGGAATTAGATTATTTAGCTGGCAAAGTAATGGCACTCTTGGCTCGGAGAAGTATTCTAGTTACAAGTTTAGAGATAAGCGAATTTAAGAAAAAAAGCGTAACATTCAGAGAGGCGAAAGACGGCATTGTTATAAAAAATAGGAAGTTTAAGTTTGATGATGGGTCAACGTTGAAAGGCGAGAGCCTTGAGCAAAGTGATCCCATAGACCAACTCAAAGCCTTGCTTGATGCCAATCCTGATTTAATCAATTCGCTTGGGGTTGCTGGGGCCGAGACTGCCAGCGTGCCTTTCCCACACGAATCGTCGCAAAACACACCATCTAGAAAAACACACCCACAGGCTACAGCACCTAGTCCCAAAGGCAAGTCGCAATTTAAAAACGCTCCTTTGAGGTACGAGGTGTTCGATCCTGTTATAGACGGGTTAGCACAAGATGCCAAACGTCGAGGTCTTAGGTTTACTTTGGGTAAAAAATATCCAATATACGAAGAAAAAGCTGCTGGAAATCAATACGCAGGCATGCAGTATTTTACTTTAGATGATAATGGCAACAAACAAGCAATGTCAGATAAGTTCTTCAAAACGGAAACATCACAGTTAATCGGGGATCGGGAAAGAGGTGTCCAGATCCAAGACCAGTCAGATTCAAAATTACAATGGAGCGGCGTAATTGGCGACAACATGCCAAGCGTGAGGTAAATATGAGCAATTTAAAAAAACAAGAAAAGAAAAAGAAAAAAAGAGAAAAATTAGCCAAGGGGAGAGTTCTGGCACGCAGGTCAGCAATTCGTGAAGAGGCAAAGGAGAAAAGGGCCGAAAGAGATTCTCAAGAGCGTGCTCGCAAAGCTGCCGCTAAAGCCGGTTTGTCTACTACATACCGAAAAAAAGAACCTAATCCAGAAAAGGATGCAGAAGTGATGGAAAAACTAGAGAAGAATTTAGAGATCCTGAAAGCTTTAGAAGAAGAAAGTGGCCAACAAGCAGAAAATAGAAAAAAGTTAAACGAGGAACTAGTGGCGACAGGTGCAACAACCCCTGAAGAAAAGCTAGAAGCTATAAAATCTGGAGCCGTTGAAAAGGCCAAAAATCAAATCAAAAAGAAAACTATTGGAGGCTTTGCAGGAGGGGCGGAATGCAGTTTCGCAACATCAGAGCCAGACCTTAAAAACTGAACCGATGCCTACCTAAAAATAAAATAAAAATATAACTAAAGTCCATTGACCTTATTGACGATACTATTTATAACAATCAACCACGCAACGAAAACTATAACAAACGTTGCATTACCTTTAAAAACTACGGAGAACAAAAATGACTTTAGACATCGGTGCTCTACAAGCAGAAAATGATCGATTATCAACAGAATCACAAGCAGGTGATTATCTTGCAAACTTTGTAAAAATGCCAGAAGGCAATGGGGCCTTAGTTTTAAGGCTTCTACCACCAGCACCAGCAAGTGCTTTTGGCAGGGATAAAAATCCTTTCTACTGCTCTACAAGGATTCATAGAGTAAACAACAAAAGCTGCCACTGCCCTAAAGAACTAGACGGTTCACGATGGAAGGGCGATAATTGTCCTATTTGCAAATATTATAATTGGCTGTGGCAAGAGTCGGAAAAGAAGTCGCCTGAAGAAGCTAATCAAATGCAGGCAAATGCTCGAAAGATAAAGCCAATCGAGCGTTACTATTACAATGTTGTTGTTCGATCTGTGTTCAATGAGCAGACTCAAAAGATGGAAGAAAATGTTGGTCCCAAAATCTTGTCTGTTGGTAAAACTTTACACAAGATGATCATTCGAGCGATTGTTGGCGACAAATCGATCAATGAGGCTGCTTTGGGGGATGTAACTCATCCGACAAACGGCAGAGACTTTAAGTTAATCAAAACGATGCGACAATCAGGTCGTGATTCTTATCCTAATTACAGCGATTCTAAATTCTTAGATCCAAGCCCATTAGGTGAGCCAGATCAAATTGAAAAATGGATGACAGATTTGCACGATATTGCATCTCTGAGAGCCTTGAGGCCAGAAGATGAGCTTAAGCATGAGCTTAAAGTTCATCTTGGGTTGGTTCAAGATAGCTCTGGTTCTAGTGGGTTTGATCCTACTGAATTTCAAACATCTCCGAGTGCAACAGTTGCATCAGCAACGGTAACAGATGCTCCTTTGGACTCCGCTCCCGCTCCCGCTGCTGCCGCAGTTGCTGTCGCTGAAACGGAGTTGCCAACTTCTGGAGAAACAGAATCAATGGCTGATGATGACTTCTTGAATGAACTAAGAAATCTAAGCAGTTAATTCAGAAGCGAAAGCGGCGATGTGGTGAGCGACACATGCCCTGACAGAGGGAACACCAGTAATAACTTAAAATAATAACTGGGCTTAATGGGTTTGAATCCTATACGCTAGTAGCTTTGCTAGAGCCTTGCCCGTTTGGGCAAGGCTCTTTTTTAATCAACAATCAACAATCAACAACAAACAAAAATTACGGAGTGAATTATGGCTAAAAAAGGAACTAAAAAAACAACTAAAACTAAATCTGATGATGACTTTCTGAAGGAGCTTGCTTCTGAGACTGGAGGTCAAATAATGAGCGAAGTGGGAGCTTCAAAGTATTTCATTGATACCGGGAATTTAGCTCTAAATAGAATCTGTTCTGGCAAGTACGTAGGCGGAGGCATTCCAGGTGGACAAATCACAGAAGTTTATGGACCTTCTGCATCGGCCAAGTCCCTTTTGGGAAATTGTGTTCTTGGTGCTTGTCAACGCATGGGAGGGATTGCTGTCTATCTAGACTGCGAACGTGCAGGAAATCCTGAATTTGCAAAAAATGCAGCCAAAGTAGATGTTGATAAACTTATAACGTATGAGCCGATCTCTATTGAGCAAGTTGAAGCCAAGATTAGAACTTCTATCAAATTGATCACAAAGCATTACGGCGTCGATATTCCAAAGCTTTTCGTGTGGGACTCAATTTCTGTTGTTCCAACGGAACGAGAGTGGAAAACTAATGAGCTACCTGAAAACTATACTGCGGCTGAATTTAAGAGAGTTGTAGGTTCCAAAGAGCGACCGGGAGAAAGAGCAAGAGCCGCAGGCGATGCTCTTAGAAGGTTGAATCCTTTTTTGAATGATCACAATGCATCTCTGTACATCGTAAATCAAACTAGGCAAAAGATTGGAGTTATGTTTGGCAGCGACGAAACCACTGCTGGTGGTGGAAAAGCACTCCCTTTCTACGCCTCGTGTCGTCTCAGAACTAGTGCGACAAAGCACATGCTTGACAAGCACGAAGTCCCATGTGGTGTTAATCTGAATTTCCGCAACAAGAAGAATAGAGCTTTCAAACCTTTTGGCGTCGTCGAAGGTGTTCAGCTTTTCTTCGATCAAGGAATCTCACCTCTAGGAGGACTTCTGATGAGCCTGAAGCAAGCAGAAAGGATTGAGCGACCAAGTCCCAAGGGAAATTGGATCGTCAATGAACCGTGGGCAGGCGGGGAAGAGGTCACATTCAAAGCATCTGCTGCTGAGGGTGTGGTCCCAGAAGAGATTCTCCTCAAGTGCCCATCACTTATCGATGCTGAAAACGAAGAACAGGTAAGAGATTATCTTTCCATTTGGGAGGGAGCTTCCAAATTAGCAGCAGCCGATCTCAAAACAGAGGGCATCGCAGATGAAAATGTTGACATGGTCAAGGATGCAGACGTGTTGAAGAATCTCGGATTAGAAGATCAATTTAATAGTGATGAGTTCACGCCAGAAGAATCTGAATAAGCTCTTGAAGAGAGTTGGCGTATCACTGGGTTAGTTGTGATCAAAAAAACCTCGCCGTAAGGCGAGGTTTTTTTGTAGGTGCGTTAGAATCTTATTTTTAGATTTTAACGTACTTCCCTCCGCCAACTTTTTTGATTTTGCATCCTTGTTTTTCCATTTCTTTTTTAACATGAGAAATGTGAGAAGAAAAACATGCAGAGCTTAACTCATACCTTTCATATCTTTTCTTGACTTTCGAAAGGTCTACAGTCTTTCCCTTTTCGAATTCTTTCTTTATATGGTTCCTAATGATTGCTGCTCTTCTCATTTTTTCTTTTCGAGGCACACCCTTTTGGTCTAGCACTTTAGGGACTGATTCGACTGTTTCATATTCAAAGTTTGCTGAATAATCTGGGTTTGAAATTGCAGAAGCCAATTCTTCTAGATTAAGCACTTCGCCTTTTTTAATTTTGACATGCTTTATTTCAGCATTGAAAAAATTTGAAAACTCTATTAGATAATTTAAATTTTTCTCAGACGTAAAGAAATTTCTTTTATCTTTGGTTTTTAGCAATATGCAGTTGTGGTCTTTTTTGGTTAACATTTTTTTCTCCAATATATTTTTAGATTATTGCATTTTTCTCAAAGAAAAGCAAGGTTGCAATCAAATATTTTATTATGTAAAATAAAAAACATGGTAGAAAGCTTTTTATTAAAATCGGACTCTAAAAGAAATTTTGGAGTCGAAATTGAATTAAACTCCCAAGATCGCAGGGATTTCAAGAGCAACCCTTTAGAACGAGGCGAACAGCCCTTGGGAATGATGGATTTCTCTAAAGAATGTAGCGATTTTTTGAGAAGTTACTATTTAAAGTCTGATAAGTCTAATTTAGATTCAACTGTGCAGGTTACAGGCTGGCATCATACTCACGATAACGAAAATTGGAGGCTGAAGCCGGATTCAAGTTGTGGAATGGAACTTTGTTCTCCTGTTCTTTCCGGTTGGGATGGATTGGAAGAGGTTTGCAAAGTTGTAGAATTTATTAAAGACAACACTTCGGTGGGAGTAGATTCGAGATGTTCCTTTCATTGTCATATTGATGTTTCTGACCTATCGGACGCACAAATTGCTAATATATTGAAATATTGGATCAAATGCGAAAGCGTATTTTTGGACTCAGTGCCAGCCAATAGAAAAATAAATAGGTATTGTCAGGCTATCGGTTTAACAGACTTGTTTGAGCACGATTGTGACTATTCAGATGGAGAGATAATAAACTCTTTAGGAACTATGAAATATTATTCTTTAAACACATACCATAAATGCAGAAGGAATAGAAATACTATAGAATTTAGAATAATAGAATCAGATGGTTGCGTTAATCCTTTCTTGGTCAAAAACTGGATTAAACTTTTGTTGCATTTTGTAGACGTTTCAAGTTGGGCAATGGCTCCAAGAAGTTACAAGTGTGATGATCCTTGGTCATCTTTTCTTTGGTTAGATCCTGATGAAGTTTTGTACTTTTTAGGGTTTTTTCACGAGGAATATATTCTTTCGAAAGGGATGGAACAAGTTAGGAATTGGTTTTTAGCTCGTTTAAAAAACAATATCTTTGATTCAGATTCGCCAGGAGTGTGGTCTAATTTATCAAGATCACAATCTAAAGAGAAATTAGATGAGGCTATAAAATCTATGGGATTAAGCGACAATGACCTTTTAAATTCTTTGAACGATGAAAAAAATCTGTACTCTACTGAGTACAGATTTTAATTTTATCAGATGCTTATCAATATATACTTCTGAGGTACATTATGTCTTATGAAAAACTTAAATTAGATGAAATAATTGATCGTATGAAGAATATGGGGAATTTATTAATTCCTTATAATTTTCCTTTAGGCGATCCAGTTTGGGAAGATGATTTAAATTTTTTAAAAATTACAGATTGCACCATAGATGGATATAGAATAATCCTACATTTTAGCAAAGCAAAGTATGAAAATCATTATTTAGAGACATTACAAGTAATGTCTAAAGATGCTCCCTTTTTACCATTTAACTTGGTTGCAAAATTAGCCCAAAAGATTCTAGGCGGCCATCGTCTCTCTCTTGTGGAGATGCTCAGAGGTAATAGGAAAATTTATTGTTGGACTTTGTTAGTAGATGATGGAGGGAAGCCAATGAAAAGTAATCTTGAAGAGTCAGAGAGTGTTGAAAGATGTGTTTATGAAGGCTTTGAATACGGATATATTGACCCTACCACAGTTAATTTTTATTAACTATCTTTTGTTTTCTTTTTAAGTTTTCCTTTCTTATTATTTGTATATAAGAAGGAAGCTCATAACTTAAATACAGGAGTGGAAACATGAATAAATCTAAAAAAATTCAACAACTTCTAATTAGTCATCTTTTAGAAGAGGGATACGTCGAACTTATTTTACCCGATGGTATTGTTCTAGAGATTGGGACAGTTCAAGAGGACAAGGTTGGCGATTTAGTAAAGAAAGACAATTACTGTTGGATGATAGCGACCCAAGACGGCAGAACTGCTTCTATGGATGCTTACAATTTAGGATTGAGTTTTAACGCCGATACAAATAAGTTTATATTTGAGGACCAAGCCATCGGGCAAAATGGAGAAGAACAACACATTTTATCTGTAGTTTAGTTTTTAATTGTTTTTATATGGATGGTTTTTCCATCTTTGTTCAAAATTATTTCGCTAGTTGCCGAAGTGATATTGTTTTTATATTCTAGGATTGTATAATCTATCCATAATAAAAAACTTGATTTTTGTTTTTCAAAACGAGATAGAGTTAGCTTTGTAATCTGACAGGAGGAATCTATGTCTAGATTTTCTATTGCTAATTTTTTTGCAATAGAAAGTAATTTTCTATTGTCAAAGAACTCTGTCCATTTTGAAAGTATTATTTTTTCAAATTCACTAGGGTCTAACATTAGAGGGACGGACTCATGAAAAAGATTGAGAATGTTTTAAAAGAGTATGTCAGAAAGCTTTCTGACGAAGATCTACGTTATCTATCGATTCGTTTCACTCATTCTCTGAGTGGAGACAAAGCAGAGTCGGCAGAGTTTTTATCAAGAGAAAGAAGTGTTGATAACTGGCTTTCTGCCGCTTCTTCATGTACAGAATGGTTCGACATGCTTGACATGGTTGGAGATTATGTTAAAAAAGAAAATATTAGGAGATATGGAGAAGATTCAAAATCTTTCAAAAAATCTTCTGATAAGAAGAAAAGACAGAATGCGTAACAGAAGTGGTGGAGCTTTCGGCTCACAGATGCGGCGTGTAAGGTTCAATACCCTATATCGTGTGGCACGAGCGTCGATAGTGGATCTGTAAAGGGTCATTCCCTAATTCGGGTTCGATTCCCGACTCTGTGAGTTTTTATTATTTGAAGGAGTGTCGAAGTGCCACCAGTCAAAAATCTGACTGATCAAAATGATTTGGTTCCTACTGAGCAATATCCTTCATACGCAAACTTTCCTTTTGAAAATTTCAATCCGGTTCAAAGTCGGATATTTGAATTATTCGATAAGGATTGCAACGTCATCGTTGCAGCAAAGACATCAGCGGGAAAGACCATATGCTCTGAAATGATCATGGCTCATGAGATTAGAGAGCGTGGCGGCAAGGCCATGTTCTTAGCACCTCTAAAAGCATTGGCTAAAGAGAAAATTGACGACTGGACCGATCCCAATCACCACTTTGCAGATTGTAATCTTTCCATTTGTACAGGCGACTACAGACTGACAGCGGCCAGAAAAAAAGAGCTTGAAAATTCAGACATAGTTCTGATGACATCTGAGATGTTGAACTCCAGATGCAGGAACAATAAATCTGAAAACAATGAGTGGCTCAAAGACATAGGAACGCTCGTCGTTGATGAGTCTCATCTTTTGACCGTACCAGGCAGGGGCGATCATTTAGAAGTTGGCTTGATGAAGCTTACTCAAGTCGCCCCCAATGCTAGAGTTGTTTTTCTGTCTGCTACTATGCCTAATGTTGGAGAAATAGCCGAGTGGATCAGCTACCAACTTACAGGCAAAGAAACGTATTTAATTGAATCGGAATATAGGCCGTGTCCTTTGGGCGTGCATTATGAATCTTATATTTCTCAAGGAAAGTATGAGTCTATAGAAGAGGAAAAACTAAATTCTGCCCTGAATATCATAAACGACTATAAAGAAGACAAGTTTATCGTTTTTGTCCATACCAAAAGAACGGGGCATATGGTTAAAAAGGCTTTGGAGAAAGCTGGATATGAAGCAGAGTTTCATAACGCAGATTTAGATAAGAACAAAAGGCATTCTGTAGAAAAGAAATTTCGTGAAGGAAATTTACAAATAATTGTTGCCACTTCAACTCTTGCTTGGGGTCTCAACATGCCTGCTCGTAGAGTCATAATTCTCGGAGTACACAGGGGTATGCAAGAGGTTGCAACGTATGATATATGGCAGATGGCAGGGCGTGCTGGCAGACCTGGATATGACCCTCGTGGAGATGTTTATATACTTCTGCCTCACAACAATGAAGAAAAGCATAGAAGTAGATTAAAAGCACATCAGAAAATTGAGTCTAGATTATTAGAACATGTTGGAAATGGAAAAAAAGCTAAGTACAAGACTCTTGCTTTTCATTTAGTCAGTGAAATTCACCACGGATCGATTAAGAATAAAAAAGATCTGCATAAGTGGTACGAAAAAAGCTTGGCATCCTTTCAAGCGAAGGATCTAGATGACCAAATAGCAGATTCTACTATTGATATGCTTTTGAAATGCAGGGCAATAAAAGAAGACAATGGCATCTATAAAGCCACTGCCATTGGAACAGTTGCTTCTTTGTTTTACTTCAGTCCTTTTGATGTTGCTGATTTAAGAAGAAACTTTAAAGATGTGTTTGATGGCGGATATGAAGACAATGATTTAAGAGTGGCCATGGCTCTTGCTAACGTAGAAAATGCAAGAGCGGGAATCATAAGTAATGCTGAAAAGAAAGACATGGCTGGCTTTAAAAGCATGGTTCAAAAATCTTACGGCAGATTTCAGTTCAAAGACCCAGAGATAAAATTTGGATATGCGTATTATTGTCTCATGAATGGGATTCACGGTGGAAGTATATCTGGAGTTTCAAAAACTCTGCAATGGGATGCTCCAAGGATGATTCAGGTCTTGCAGGCAATAGATCAAATGAATTGCAAGTGGAACAAAAAAGATTGGTTTAAGACTCTAAGTTTAAGAATTAATTATGGAGTCAAACCACACTTGCTCTCCCTCTGTGGGATTGCAAATATAGGAAAGGTCAGAGCAGAGAAACTCTGGAAGGCTGGGATAAAGAACGCAAAAGATGTTTCTTCAAATCAAGGAAAAGTTCAATCTATTTTGAACATGAAAAAGGAATCTATAGATAAAATTTGTCAAAGCGCAAAGGATATAACTTAATTTCTTCTTCTGATTTTGTTTAGCAAAGAATTCTTTCTTTCTTTGGATAATTTTCTGAGTTTCGTTTCCGCTCTGTGTTTGATTAGGGCGTTTCTTTGCTTCATGTACTCTTTTTTGTTTAACGCTAACTTCCCGTTTACAAGAGAGTAGAGGTTGCTATTGTCAAATGCGATTCCACAACCTGTTTGAGATACTAATTCACAATTGCAGCAATCACCTGAGACGCCACTGATTGATACGCTGACTGACTCGCCGTCTGCGACAGATAAACTTCCTGATGAGTCCCCGTTTACAGAAACTGTCCCACTGCAACTGCCAGCAGTGAATGCTGAGTTCCATGTTAGGTCTCCAGATCCAACAGTGGTGATGCTGCACCCATCAATATACAGGCAGCAACCTGAGAAAGTCACGGTGACACTAGTCGTTGCACAAGTACATGGGTCGCAACAACAGGACGGGTCAATAACAGATGGACTGGGAGTGACTTCAAGAGACTGAATGGCTCCAAGAGACTCAAAAGAATCCTCGCTGGAAATATATTCACGGCTTGGCAAATGCGAACCAGATTCACGAGCGAATTTGGTATAGTTGGGGTTGTTTTCCATGCCAATATAACTATTCGTAAAATCTTCTATTCCTGGAAAATCTTCCAAGGCATAGGATAGATTTGACCTATTATTCGAGTAATCAGGATGACCCTCTGGCAGAATGGACCGAAATCTCAACGCTACGCTGGACGTGATTGGTGGATCTTCATATGACGGTGGATCATATGACGGTGGATCATACGACGGTGGGTCATACGACGGCGGGCAGCAAGATGGAATGCAATCGGGCGGGTCATATGATGGCGGAGTACAAGATGGCGGGCTACCTTCACAAGGTGGAGGACAGAGGTCGCATGGGTTTACAGGGTAGCAGTCTGACGCACCAGTTCCGCCTCCACCGCATTGATAATTGAACGTAACGCTCCCACAGCAGCAAACGGGTGGCGGACAAACGTTGTCGCAACAAGAGGACCAACCACTGCCAGGCGTTCCGAGGCTAAAAGGACCGCAGCAGTTTGAGTCTACCCCTCCTCCTCCTCCTCCTCCGCAGCAGTTTTCCAATGTCGCCATATTATTCTTCACCAAAAAAATCAGTTGGGTATTCTATTTTTACGACTCCATCCGTAGTCTTTTCGCCAGTTTTTGGATCTTCTACCCAAAGCTTAACTTGTTTTACGTCCTGAATAGGTTTATATTTTTCTATGAATTCATTTTCAAAAAAACATGCATCCTCTGGATCAACAGGAATGTTTATTTTTTCTCCTTCATGAAGGACTATTACACTACATTCTCCGCTCTTTTGGTTGTATAATTGGCAGTTCTTGCATGTTTTTTCTACTTTTTTTGCCATTGATTTTCAACCTTGTTGTAGTTAAATTAGTGTTATATTTTATTATATTTAACAGGAAATTAAAATGATAGCCGAAAATCTAAATTTTGCCGCTGTTGGAGTAGCTGGACAGATGCAAAATGGTAAAGACACAATTGCCGACTACTTGTATTCCGCTATACTTGATCGCCGCCCAATACAAAGTCCTTTCAACTCATCCAGCATTTTCAACCTTTCTTACCGGAGAGATGCATTCGCCGCAGGGGTTAAAAAGGTTTTTTGTGACACTTTTGGTGTCGATATGGACTTTATCGAAAAGTGGAAAACGATTCCAGAACCTCCGCCAGGATTTTTAAAGCCCGTTAGGCAATCTTTACAATTTATAGGCGATGGCTTTCGAGAAATTCAGGGCGATGTGTGGCTTAATAAGCCGTTTTTAAATAGAGAAGATTCAGTCATCATTTCAGATGCCAGATACATAAATGAATTAGACAAGATATTCTCGGTTAACGGCACAAATATTTTAGTTTGGCATCCAGAACGTGAAAACGATGATCCCAATGGGTCTGAAAAGCAAATCAAGCCTGCGGTAGACTTTTGGAAGAAAACAAATGTAGAGGGAGACACAGGTGATTTCCTTTTAAATTTAGATCCCAATGAGCTAACCAGCTTGCCAGAGGGTGCCGACTTGGTTCATTTGTTTATTCGTAATGATGGAACTGTTCAAGATCTTTATAAAAAGATTGATGAAATTGTAGTTCCATATATCAAAAATAGATACAAGGCGATAGCATGAGGCACATTCAAGGGCACGAAGTAACTCCTCAACCTAGCAGAGTCTTTGTTTCAAAAGGGTGGGGATATGAAGACTGGATAGTCAATTCTGAAAAGTATTGTGGAAAGCTTTTGTTTTTTAAGCGTGGAAAAAAGTGTAGCTTTCATTACCACAAGATTAAAACAGAAACTTTTTATGTGCATAAGGGCGAATTGAAAGTTTGGTGGAGCGATGATGATGTTCACTCTGATTTGATGAAAAACCAAATGTATCCTGTTGATAAAAAAGGACAAACCATCACAGCAGACGGGGAAAAATTAGAGATAAAGCAATTTTCACAACATGGAATTATAGTTTTAGAAGAAGGGGATACGTTTCAAATTCCTATTGGTCTAAGGCATATGATGGAAGGCATCAAAGACACTTGGCTCTTTGAGTTCAGCACGCAACACTTTGATGAAGATTCATTTAGAGTAATTAAAGGCGATTAATCGTTTAAAAATTGGTTTCTTACCAACTGCTTTAGTTTATCTATTCCAACTTCTGTAACAACTACGAATTTCCACCCTCTATGTTCTAATGCTAACTCTGCTGCTCTCCATTTTTGGGTATTTTTTTCAAGAGTAGTTTGGTTTGCTGGTTTTATTTCCCAAACTTCTTTTTCTCCATCTTTGTAGTGAACAAGTAAATCAGGAATATACTTATGTCCCGATCCTTTATAGATGTACGGTATCTCGAAAGGCTCTACTTCGAATGCCACGACCTTGTGCCAAGAATCTAGGCATTCGTATATTGTCGCTTCATATCCAGATCGGTAGTGGAGCGATTTTTTCATTTTTGCAGATTCGTAATATCCTTCTCTGAATTTAGGCTTTTTAGTTTTTTTGCCTTTTGAATTCCCTTTCTTTGGAGACATATCTTTCCAGACAAGTGCTTTCATCATTCCCTTCTTGGGGATGGGAGAGTGTGGGTGCTTCACCTTGAAGTGCATCCTCATATCCCTGACAGGAGCACCGCAGTGTTCGCATGGGCATATTAGAAACTCACGACCTTCATCATGGGTTTCTAATATATGTTCCTTAAATTCAGAAAAAGACATATATTGTCTGCCGCATACAAAACACTGATACTTTCTTTGATTTTTATTAGTGTTGTCAAAAGGAAGGGTCATTTTAACTTCTCGTAAAGAGCACGTTTGTCTATTATCTTTATAGAATTCAAGTCTCTATTAGAAAAAATATGCTGTTTTTCTTCACCGTTTAGTGCATCTTGTAAATTTAATGCGGCGAAGGATGCTTCATCTCTCCAGCCGTCTTCTTCGCAATCTTCATCATCGGATTTTAATTTTGCAAAAATTAACCTGCTTTGCTCTGGTGCTCCAAAGCAATTTTTTCCTTTTGTGAAAAATAATAAAAGGCCGTTTTTATCTATAAAATTGTCTATTGTGTTCTCATGGAGGACTTGTTTGTCCCATGTGTCCATTAGATTTCTAAATTCAGAAAATGCAGGAGATTTATTCATATTAATGTTTCTCAAAAAAAGATCTACTCATAGAGTATATAAGGCATGAACAACAATTTATCATTTAGAGATTTTTTGGAATATCAAAAACAAAAAATAGATTATTTAAACCAAATTGAAGACGAGCTAGGAATACCCCCTGAACTAGTTGCAGACAGTCCGCAGACTATTTCTCAGTTTTCTATAGGTGGAAATTCATATAACCTATCTGGATATAAAATTTTAGGGTATGATCGTGATTCTGATGGAAATATAACCCATGCTAAAATCCAGATGATGAACGATACAAGTGATACAACAAAGAAAAAGTTTAAAAAAGACGATGATGGAAAGCAAATCAGAGTCAGTGCTTATGAAGATCCAGATAACAAAGTTTATACGATTCCTGTTGATCAGTTGAACACCGCACTTCTGCAAGGCTTGGATTCTCAGTCACCCATGTAATTTTTCAATTCGGCATTGATTATTCTGATTGATTACTATATTATTACCGTCGCAGGAACACTGATCTAGTATCCTTGCCAAAGGGCAGGAGACTGTTTTTGCTTATTAATTATAAAGAAGATTTTAAATATTACTTAAGTTAAAAATAATTATATTAGAAAACCTGACACTACAATGTCAGCGGTTTGGGAAGCCGAACTTTCATTTGAAGCAATTCATTTGAAAAACGATTATTCCCATAACGCTCTAGCAAGCACAAGATGCTGGGCTTTGGGGTTCGAATCCTCTGGGGCGTCTTTTTTTTTAAACTTTAGAGAGAATTAAGATGCAAGCGACTGCAAGACATATTTTGGTAGACTCAGAGGCACGATGTTTAGAACTGAAAAAAGAGATTGAATCTGGGTCGGATTTTGGACAAGCCGCCAAAGATTATTCAAAATGCCCATCAGGTCAAACTGGTGGTGGGCTAGGATCTTTTGGAAGAGGAAGAATGGTTCCTGAGTTTGATCAAGTTGTATTTAGCTGCCCCCTGAACGAAGTGCAAGGACCAGTGAAGACGCAGTTTGGTTATCATCTGCTACAAGTCACAGCCAGAGATTGAAATGAAAAATGTAATGGTTTACCCTGTCATGCTTCGATCTGAAGAAATTGATTTTTTAAAGAAGGCTCTTGGTGGTTTGGCACTCGTGCGTGATTACGACGAGAGTGAAGAGCCTCTTTTGGAAAAAATAAAAGACAGATTATCAAAAGTAAAGCCTTAGAGAACTTAAATGTATTTGATGCAAGATTATGACGATGCTTTGGAAAAGATTCTAAAACACGGAATAAGAAAGACAAATCGCACAGGCGTTGATACTATTTCTCTTTTTGGAATGCAATCTCGCTATAGGATTGATGAGAGATTTCCTCTTTTGACCAGACGAAAAATTCGCCATAAATCAATGGTTGGCGAGCTTCTTTGGTTTTTGTCCGGTAGCACTTTAAACCAAGATTTGAAAGATCTAGGTTGTGGGTTTTGGACTCCTTGGCTGGACAAAGAGTTCGAAGAAGAAAATGGATTTGTAGACGGTGCGTTTGGTCCCTTGTATGGCTTCCAGCTTAGGCATTTTGGTGGACACTATGGAAACGGCTCAAGCGAAGTTAATGCTAATCCACTTTATGGAGAAGGTGGTTTTGATCAACTTGCTTACATGGTTGATCTTTTAAAAAATAATCCAAATGATAGAAGGATTCTCTTCTCCCTATGGAATCCTAAGATGATGCATCAAATGAGATTGCCTCCTTGTCATTACACTTTCCAGTGTTATACGCATGATGGCAAACTTAGCGGTATGCTTACGCAACGCTCTTGTGATTTCCCTGTTGGTGTTCCTTTTAACATAGCATTCTATAGTGCTTTGATTTATATGCTTGCCCAACAAGCGGATTTAGAGCCTTACGAGTTTATTCATACGACAGCAGACAGTCACATCTATGTCAATCAGATAGAAGCTGTTGAGGAATATCTTTCTAGAGGCAAGCCTGATTCTCCCGTTTTGAAAATCTTCGCCACAGCCAATTCAATTGAAGACTACAAGCCTTCTGATTTCGTCTTAGAAGATTATAACCCTGAGCCAGAAATAAAGTTCGAAGTTGCAGTATGATTAAATTAATTGTTGCACACGATGAAAACAGAGTCATCGGAAATGAAGGAAAGATTCCTTGGAGCGTTCCTGAAGATCTTAAAAACTTTAAGAGATTAACCACGGATCACGTTGTTGTAATGGGAAGAAAAACTTGGGATAGCCTTCCTAAAAAGCCTCTTCCAAACAGGCAGAACATTGTTGTCACCTCTAATGCGACAGGCTTAGAGTTTCCAAAGTCAATGCATCAAGATGATTCATTTATTTCAACAGAATCTGTTGAATCTGCTTTAGGTTATTCAAAAGATCTTTGGCCAGATAAAGATATTTACATAATTGGTGGCGGGCAATTGTATCGGTATGTACTTGAGAACGATTTGGTTGACTCGGTAATCGTGAGTTTAATCAAAGCTAAGTGCCATAAAGGTGATACTTTTTTTCCTGAATTAGATAAAAAATGGAAAATTTCAAATGTAGAGGATCATAACTACTTCTTAATTTTAAACTATGAAAAGGAATTGGCAGAAAATGACAAAAGAGTCGGAAAAAACGGAAAAGAGTGAGAACGGCAAGAGCCTAATTCACTCAGAAATTTTAAATGTTTTACTTATTGGTTTACTTGCAGGATTTGCAGGTGGGTTTTTGATAAGGTCATATGATCCTCAACCTGATTTGCCCATTAAAGATATAGAGCAAAAATATACAACAAGTTTTGAAGAGAACAAAGCAGATGGAGACGATGAAGGAAAATGGTCATTGATCCCTTCGGAGAAAGAGGAAGACAGCTACATTCAGGGTTTTGAGTATAAAAAAGATTGGTAGTAAAGACGGATTTATAAAATGAAAATTGAAGACGGCATTAAGCTTGATTTTTGTGACGTTCTAATTCGGCCAAAGAGATCCGAGACAGCAAGTCGTTCAAATGTTGTCATAAAGAGAACTTATCAATATAAGAATTCAAAAAATTGGTATGACGGATTTCCAATATTCGCAGCCAACATGGACACCGTTGGCACTATGGATATGGCCAGAGAATTCGCAAAACATGGAATGGACGTTTGTCTTCATAAGCATTATAAAACATCTGAATTAATTGATTTTTTCAAAAATGAATCAGATGAAGTTATCAATCACGCATGGTACACACTTGGAATTGTTGACTCAGACATGGCCAAATTCGAACGTGTCTTTTTTCAAGGCACGGGCTGTGGAGAAAGGCTACAGCATGTTTGTATAGATGTGGCGAACGGGTACAGTGCAGCTTTCGTTGACAAAGTTAAAAGGTTTAGAGAGCAATACCCAGCCATCGATTTGATGGTTGGAAATGTTTGCACTCCTGAAATGGTACAAGAACTTTTATTTGCGGGTGCAGACATTGTTAAAGTGGGAATTGGACCGGGCAGTGTTTGTGAAACTCGCATTGTTGCTGGCGTTGGCTACCCGCAGTTGTCTGCAATCATTGAGTGTGCCGATGCTGCACATGGACTTGGAGGACTGGTTTGCGCCGATGGAGGATGCACTACCTCTGGCGACATTGCAAAAGCTTTTGGAGCAGGTGCAGATTTCGCAATGCTTGGTGGGATGTTGTCTGGCACAGAGGAATGTGAAGGCGAATGGGAATATTCAGATGCTGGACCAGATATAAAAGAAGCATTAATTTTTTATGGGATGAGCAGTGAAACCGCTATGGACAAATATTCAGGGGGCATGGCAAGCCATCGTGCAGCAGAGGGAAAAGTCGTGAAAATACCATATAAAGGCCCTGTTCAGAATGTTATCCAAAATATCGAAGGCGGCATAAGAAGTGCTTGTTCTTATGTTGGGGCAACCAGATTAAAAGATCTTAGCAAGTGTACAACTTTTGTAAGGTGTGCAAGGACGCATAATACAGTGTATGGGGAATAATAGTCTTGTCTGGAAAAAACGATGTAAAAAGGATCGCACTGACGTATCCGACCGAAGGATATGGGAAAGCAAGTGTAATTGCTACAAAGTCATCCATTCTCATATTTTTTTAGGGAACGGCGCAATGCCCGATGCTTACTATGCGATTGTGATTGAAGAATTTCAGGGAAGAAATTCTAAAACTTTTTCTGAACGCATTATCTCAAGACATCGTAAGAAGAACCCTGCAATAAAATCTTGTGAAAATCATTTTAAAAAAACTTTGAAGTAACTACTTTAGATTGCACAAACGCCATTGTGTTGGTTGACCTGATGTTTACTGGGTCAATTTCTCCTTAATAAACGGGTGATCTAAGTTACGATAGATCACCCGTTTTTTTTATAATTTGTAAAAAGGTAACTCTATTATTGCGTCATGAATAAGTTTAATACTTTTTTAGAAAACATCAAAACGCAATCGCCAAGAATAGGAGTTATTGGCGATTGCATGATTGACAACTATTTTAGAGTTGGCGCAAACCGAGTCAGTCCTGAATTCCCTATTCCTGTGATGCTGATGGAAGGGGAATCGCCAGAAAAGTCAGTTCCTGGTGGTGCTGCCAATGTTGTCTCCCAATTTAAACACTTCCCTGTAAGAGTTGAACTTTTGGGATATGTTGACGATTTGGCATTAAAAGTTTTCAATTCTGAGAGTTGGGGACTTGGTTTTCAGCATGAAAACCAAGTCAATTTTTACGAATCTGTGAATATTGAAGAATCATACGGTCAAAAAATACCAACAAAAAACAGGTTTTATCAAAGAGATTTCCCCCTATGCAGGCTTGATGTTGAAAAGGAAAATTATGGACTTTCATCTGAACACTTTATAAAAGCTAGGGATCGACTTCAAACAGAGTGGCTTAAATCAAGTTTTGATGTCGCAATCTTTTCAGATTATGGAAAAGGCATTTTCGAGGAAGACTCTCACGGTACTTTTGTCGATTGGCCATCACTCACTGATGGAAACACTATAACAATCGTAGACCCAAAAAATGGGCCGGTTGAGAAGTGGCGTGGATGTACTGTGTTTAAGCCTAACTTTCTTGAAGCCAAAAAGCTTTCTGGGCTTGAAGACCCGATAGAGCAGTGCAATTATTTTCAAGCTAAAATCGGTTGCATGGCTGTCGTTGTTACAAATGGGGGCGACGGAGTATACGGTAAGGTTGGCGGGAAGCACTTTAATTACAGATCGGGGGATAGCATCAAGGCTAAATCTGTAATTGGGGCAGGGGATTGCTTCGCCGCCTTCCTTGCCATGGCTCTTTCTGTTGGGATGGATATAATTGATGCATGTGAGATTGCTTATGAGGCTGGTGCAATTTATGTGCAAAACTCTCACAACAAGCCTATTAAACCATCGGATATACTTATGAGTACAGATAAATTGACAATGCCTCCTCAAGAAAGAGATTATAAACTTGTTTTTACAAATGGGTGTTATGATCTATTACATTCAGGTCATTTAAAAGTTTTGGAAGAAGCTAAATCGTTTGGCGACAAGTTAGTTGTTGGCATTAATTCTGATGATAGCATTAAAAGAATAAAAGGTGACAAGCGGCCAATAATTCCTCTAGAAGATAGAGTAAAGATGCTGGCAGCGTTAGAATGTGTTGATTTTGTCGTTTCCTTTGACCAGAAAACTCCATATGCATTGATCAAAAAGATAATGCCTGATGTTTTGGTAAAAGGTGGAGATTGGGAAGGCAAGGTCGTTATTGGCTCCGATTTGGTGGAAGACGTTAGATTTGTTGAATTGCTTGAAGGCATGTCAACAACAGAAATAATAAACAAGGCAAGTCGATCTTGATTCAACATTCTCGAAATAGTATAAATTCCTATTATGACACAATTACCAGTACCGATTTATGCTCTCGTAATTGAGCAGGAAAAAAGAACCACAAAGAATGGCGATTACTTTTGGCAAAATGCTTTAAAAACATGTGTCGGAAATATCAAGTCTCTAATGTGGAATGCACCATCAAATGCTGAGGAGTCGCCACTTTTCCCTCACACGGGCGACATTATTGAGATTACAGGATATGACGACCAGTTTGCCGAACGGGGCAGCATCGTCATCAGAGGCTTTCACAGGCTCACTAAAGAAACGCTGCCGCAAGAAGAGCACTCTATATTAGAATTTGAAAAAGCATCTGAAGAAGAGATGAGGTCTGCTTTGAATCTTATTTCTGATTCTAGCTTTTGGGACGATGATAAGCATCACAAGTTCACCATGCAATGTCTTTCGACATTCGACGTAGAAAAATTGAGAGCTTGCCCCGCAGCCGGGAAAGTTCACCACAATTATGGTGGCGGACTAATTGTTCACACTTCTGAAGTTTTAGATCTATGTAGAGCAATTGCAGATGCAAGCAAGAGATACAGTTTTATAAATAGAGATGCGTTGTTTTCTGGAGCAATTCTTCACGATCTTGGAAAAGTTGAAACTTATTATCTTAACGATATGGGTATCGCAGAAACATTGACAACAGAGAGAACTATTGGTCATTTGTTTTATGGCATGGAACTTGTGTCTCAAGAGAAGAAGAAACTTCAAGGCGATAGCTTTGTGACGCAAGATTGGGTTAATGAAGTTCTTCATCTGATCGCCAGTCACCACGGACTTCCCGAATGGGGTTCGGTTAAAACTGTTCAATCTGTTGAGGCGGGCATTTTGAGCCGTGCCGATTACATTTCGAGTCGTAACGGCATGATTGAGACGAATCTAAAAGAAGCAATCAAGGCAAAACAACCTCTTCAGGACTCTTTTAGAATTTATGGAGATTCTTATTTTTCTTCAATCGGAATGAAAGAGTACGTATCAAAAGGAAATTAAAATATGTCGAAAAACAAGCAAGAGAATATTGAGGAGAAAAAATGAAACAACTAATTGACTATCTTGAATCCGACAGCCCTACTTTGTCTGGTCTTTACAAAATATGTGAGAAAACCTCTTCTGACATTAATGCTCATTTTCCAAGAATGCTTTCCCTTGCCAAAGAGTGCAGTCATGTTACTGAATTTGGTGCAAGGCATGGAGTTTCAACGGTTTGCTGGCTTGCCGCAAGGCCGAGTAAATTTGTAACATACGACATTCATCCAAAAGGAAGCGTAGGGCAAATTGGAGAACTTTCAGAAGGAACTGAGTTTGAATTTAAACATGAGAGTTCAGTAGAAACAGAAATAGAAAAAACAGATTTGCTTTTCATTGATTCTTTTCACACATACGATCATTTAAAGAAAGAGCTTGAACTTCATCATAACAAAGTTACTAAGTACATAGTGATGCACGACACAGAAAGTTGTGGTCTTGTTGGTGGTCACAACACTGGTGCTAAAGGACTTAAACCAGCTATTGAGGAGTTTTTGAGTTCTAATGATGATTGGGATCAATTAGAGCATCATGCAAATTGCAGCGGCCTAACGATCCTTAAAAGAAGCACGGACAACATGGAGAATCAGTATACAGACTATCAAGTTAAGTCTTTAATTAATGTTGTCAATATGGCTTTGGATACTTCTGACGAAGGCTTGTTTATAGAAATCGGCTGCTGGAAAGGAAAGAGTTGTTCAGCAATTGCCAATAAAATATGGCCTATGTCCTTTAATGCTTGCGATACATGGAAGGGCAATATCGACGAAGGCAACGTTACAGGAAAGCTTCATCCTACGGCCAAGGTCGCAGCTTCAGTAGATGTAAAGGCAATTTTTGATGAGAATATAGAGAAGCACACAAAAGGGAATGTAAAAGTACATCAAATGGATTGTTTTGACTATCTGGAAAAATTAGACAAACCAGTTAAATTTTGCCACATTGATGCGTCTCATGACTATGAGAGTGTGAAAAAAACAATTAAAACGTTGCTTCCCAAACTAACTAAGAACGGTGTTCTTTGCGGAGACGATATTGCTTCTGCTCACAAAGGTCGTCACGACCTTGAGGGAGGAGTTGAAAGAGCCGTAATGGAATTACTTCCTGGTTATAAAAAAGATAGAAATTTTTGGTGGTGGTCAAAATGAAAGTTTATAGTTGTTCCCCTTTTTTTAATGAATACGACCTTCTTGATTTGAAGGTTGCTGAAGAAATAGATACGGTAGATAAGATATTTCTTATTGAATCGAATCAGTCGCTGCATTGTTTGCCAAAGCCTTTAAATTTAAAAGGCAACAAGCATGAAAACAATCCAAAAGTAGAGTTTTGTTTTATTGAAGATGAATTCTCACCCAATGCTCATAGGCCGAATGACACCATTCAAAAGAATGGTGTTTTAAGATTCTTTGATTACGATGATGACGATGTGCTGATTTGTTCTGACCTTGATGAAATTAACAACAAGAAAGACCTTCCGAGGATCATCGATGCTGCGTCTGAGCATGGTTTCGTAAAGCTGGCGATGCATTGCTATTACTACAAGATTAATCTGCAAAGAGGCCAGAAAGACGCAAATAAGGGATGGAGATGTTCTTACGCCATTACAGGCAGAGAACTGAGAAAGCGGAATGAAAATATTTATAAACTCCGAAATGAACGCAAGGGCATTGGTGTCATAAATACAGATGGCAAGCACTTTAGTTATCTTACCGATCCTGAAGGAATTGCTTACAAGATCAATAATGCAGGACATCCTGAATTTATGAAAAACAAGTTCACGGATGAAGAAAAGATTAAAGAAAGAATTTCAAAACAACAAGACCCTTTTGACAGAACGCTCTCGACTGGCGAAGTTCAAACGCTTACGAAGGTCCCAGTTGACGAAACCTATCCTCAAACAATATTAGACAACATTGACTTTTGGAGTAAGTATATCGCATGGTAGAGCCTGACATCCCAACACTGGCTAAACTCATACAAGACATAGGGGATGAAGATGACATCTTCTATATCAGGATGTTTAGTAAGCAGCGTCATACAATGTATTTCAAATTTTGGGCTAAGCATTTTGAATACTTGGACATGTTAGAATCATATCCTGAGATATCGGGGCACACCATTGATTTTGGATGCGGCTCAGGGCATTCTGACATCTGCCTAGCCTTTAAAGGCCGCAAGGTGCATGGTATCGATAATAGCCGCACAGCAATTGCAATAGCTAATTATCTCAAAGGCTTGCAGCCTCACGAAATACAAGACGATGTGTCGTTTGAGTGTTTACACCTAGATGAGACGGTAGAAGAAGCTGAATATGACTCTGTATGGTCATCTCATTGTTTCGAGCACGTAGAAGACCCTACGGAGATATTTGAGGGCTTAAAGAAGCTTACTAAGCCTGCGGCCAAGATGTTAATCTCTGTGCCCTTTAAGGAGCATTACAATCATCCTACGCATGTGCATTGGTGGTATTCAGAGAAAGAATTTGAAGATTACCTCAGCAAATGGGCAAAAGTGCTAGATGTAAAAAGAAAAAATACTGTATTGAGGGCTTTGCTAGAACTATGAAGAATTTTGCAATTACAGGCATGGGGAGAAGTGGTACTACTTTTTTAAGCCAATTAATGAATAGGTCTGAAGTTTGGACTGTTTTGCATGAACCGGGCATACAAAGAAAAGCACCAATAGAAAAAGTCCAACCCAGATTTCAAAAAGATTTTTATGGAGAAGTTAATTCTTATTTGATGAATGTTTTCAAAGACTTAGAGGTTGAAAAAAAAGCCATTCTAATTCGTCACCCTCATGATGTTTTTCTATCCGCATACAATAGAAGACCTAAATTTAAATGCGAAACAGTTGTTCCTTTTATGAAAGAACATTACACTATACTAGACTCCTATTTAGAAGAAGGTATAAAGATGATAAGATTTGAAAAAATGACAACTGATATTGTTTATTTGCAATCCTTGCTTGATGATTTTGAAATCAATGACGTTGAAATATGTCAAGAAGATTTAGATATAAAGATAAATACAAACAAAGAATATCACTGTGATAATTTTGAAGACATCGACACAAAATGCAAGGAAAGTTTTCTTAAAGAAGTCAATTGGTTTGCAGACAAATACTATGATGTTTTTTCTAACACAGCCAAGTAAAGACCATTCCACCAAGTGTCAACTTCTCTTCCTTCCATGCATCCAAGTCTTTTTGTTCCATGTGGGTCATTCTTGCCACCGGGAGTAAAAAACTCTTGCTCAAAGAGTATCTTATAGCCCTTCAGTGCAGCCTTAGTGGAAGTTCTAATGTGTCCTCTATTCCAATCATCCATCACCATAATAAATGTGTCTGCGAAAACATCATTGTAATGCGTAAAAGCTTTAATGGTGCCTTCAGGAGTGTGGTCTCCATCATAGAAGTAAACATTAACCTTTTCTTCTATCTTGGACACGTCAAATTCCCAACTGTTTTCTTCGAAGAAAGTATAATCGCAATGCTTAGAGAATCTTTCTTTGTTAGCATAAAAGTCTACCGATGCACTTTCTTTTTGTTTAAACTTAGACGAGAATTGGTCTAAAGCGTAGAATTTACCTTCATTTTCAAACGAGGCAGCAATAATGGTTGATCCTTTCCAACTTCCTATCTCAAAATAAACGGCTTCAGGAAATGCACATAAATTATTAAGAAGATGGCGACTCTTCGTAGAAGACATGCCGTCAACCATAAGAGCACCCTTGTTAAGCTTAGAAACTTCTTTGCCAGCATTTTCTATTGCGGTTTGTGCCCATTTTATATAGTCCACAATGTATCCTTGTTTAATTTCAATATACAGTTAGGTATTTCTTTTCGATCTATTTCGAATTTCTCAGAATAGAATTTCATTTTGCCGCCACTCCAACAATATGAACCATCCTTAAGTGTTTTAATTCTCTTGCGTGGGAGACTTGCGTTTCTCAAAGCATTTAGATGATATATTTTACAAATGTCTTCTGGCAATTTTTCTATTGCTTCTCTGTGAGAATTTATTTTGTTTGGGTCAACAACATATTGATGTGCTCTACAATCGCCCGGAGGACAGATGTATCCTTTTTTGTATTTGTAAAGTCTTGGCTTCCAATCTGGTATTCTGATCTCGTGGAAAAAATCATCAATAGGGTCAATAGTTTTGATTCTATATTTATCGTACCCATTGCCAGTAGTGAGGATGAATTCAAATAGCCTTTTCAACCCATCTTCGTGATAAACCTCATCAGAGTCTACATTTAAAATCCATTTGCAATCGTCTGTAGTGTGCTTTAAAACACTGTTGTTCTTCAATGCTCTGTTTTTGCAGGTGTCAGTATACTCATAATGTATTTTTCCACTTTTGTTAAACTTTTCTGCTATCTTGTAGACAGAAGGTTCATCAAATTTTATTCCCGGCTTAATTGGGCCACCATGAGGACCATCTGCTATGAGTATCTTGGTGATTCCCGGAAAGTCCACAAGAGGCTTTAAAGATAAAGGCAATACATCGCCAGATTTATAAGTACACATTAAGACATTAATCATATATTTATTTACCCACACCTCAAACTTTTTAAAAATACAATTTATTTGATATTACTATATACTGGCATGAGAGGAAAATGCTCAAATAAGCAATATCAAATAATGGCTGAGATTGTCAAAGAAAACAATTATCAGAATATAGTCAACATAGGCGTATATCAAGGTGCATCAATTTTTCCAATGGCTGAAATATGCAACGGCAAAATTCATTGTGTCGATATATGGCCTATTGAAGAATGGAAGGCAGCTTTCGTAGCTGGAATAAAAGCAAGGAAATTAACCAATTGTATTGTTCATCACATGTCTAGTGATAATTTTTTTGAATCCACTACTGAATCAATAGATTTTGCTTTTATTGATGGCAACCACGATGCAGAGGTTGTGAAGAGGGATATATTAGGATCAATTAGATGTGGAGCTAAGGATATATTGTGTCACGACTACAAGGATCATCTACAGCGACCCGGAAAAAGGTTCGGAGTAGAGACAGCCGTAGATGACTTGATTAAAGAAGGCGTTGTCGCCATGATAGAAGAGATAGAGTTTATGGCGAGGTTGAAACCTATTTGATGCTATGTGGTCTGCGCAACGTTTATTTGCTGCAATCGCATCCTTCGCAATCACATTCTATTTTGCATTTGCCTTCTTCACAGCAGCAGGCACCGATATCCACACAATGGCATTTATCCCCCTCACAGCAGCAGGAAGAGTCGTCGGAAGAGCATCCAGTTAGGGAAAAACACATTCCCAAAATTAGTAAAGTTAGTATTTTTTTCATTTATCCATCCTTAAATAAAGTTTTAAATATTTACGCTTCAAACATAGATAAATTACTATGAATAATTATTCTTTTGAAAAATGGGTATCTCTTAAAGAGATGGAAGTGGGACAACAGGGCAATGCGGAAAAGGACGCAGAGAATTCTCAGTTGAGCCAGCAAATTAAAGCAGACACCACAAAAACAATCAAAAGTGGTGGAGATTCTAAAGCCGTAAAAGATGCTGTAAAAAATAATGTTATAAAAGCAATCGATAGCGGCCAGCTAAAGCCAGCCGATGCAGCAAAATTTTTGCCTGACAATAACGCAAAGAAGTAATCATAGTTTCAAAAACTGTTCTTGTCCTTCGATTTCACAATGAAGGACATATCCGCCAGTGCTTAGATGCTTTCTGAATGTTTTTATTTTTCCAGAATGAATTTTCCGATGGCAGTTTGCACAGACAGTCAAGGAGTTGTGACTGGTATATCTTCCTCCGTCTGCTCCTTCGTTTATTCTGTGGACATCTAAAATTTCATAGTCTGCACATTCGCAAAAAGCACAGCTTTCTAATCTTTTCTTGTTTTTCTTGTTGATTAGCGTTTTTTTACGTCCCATATCTACATAATAGTATGGAATTCAGAAAATGGCTTGAGCAAGGCACGGGAGCAAGTGCCACAGGAATGAACGCAGCAGGAAGGGCAGGAGAAAGCCCTGTAGCACCTGCTAATCCACAAATGGCAGGCATCAATCCTCAAGATAATTTAAATAGTTCTAAAAAGCCCAGATCGGCATTTAATGTGTCTGACAAATTGCAAACAAACAACAAAAGACCAGCTTCAAACATGAGTCCCGGCACTCAGCCGAATCCTGTTCCCCCTGCTTCTAATATGTCCCCACCCTCGACGCCAAAATCTGGTTCGGTTCGTGGCGGCGGCATAGGTCAGCCTCAACAATTTGGACAAGCTCAAAATAATGCTAACTCAACGGTTCAAGTTCCATCGCCTGATACTAATATAGGTTGATGTATACTTTATTGAATAAAAAGACAGGCAGAACCTTAAAGCATCCTCAAGTTGGATTGTGGTTTACTTCTGATGTTGAAGAAGCGAAAGAAATGCTCGCTGCATGTGCAGAGTATGTAGAAACATTGAAAATGGATGTTTCTGATTTTGCTATCGTTGATGCTGAATCTGGAGAATTGATAGAAGATGAATCAAAGGAATAAAGCAATAAAGCAGTCACTGCGATTGTAAGTCTAAGTAGTTTATTTAGTTATTGAAAATTTACACTGGTAACTAAATTAAAACATGACTATCTCTAAAACTGGCGACAACTTAGCTGTTGTTATTAATATTGATAAAGACCCATTTGAGCCATGGATGGCGTTTTGCTCATGGTATTCAATTGTTAAGAATTTACCAGACGCAAAGGTTTTCATACTTGCAAGAGGAGACTTTATTAAAAGCGATATTGTTTCAAATTGGGCAAAAAGATGTAAAATTAATTTTTCTCAATATAATGATCAAAATTATTTAAATGTTGCTAAAACGAAATTTAGTAGACATTTTGAAAAAACTTTATTTATTAATTCTGACGTTATGGCCGTTGACACTTATTTAGGGGATAAAATTACTTCTTCTAAATCTAATGAACAATCTACATTCGTAAGTTATTTAGATGGAGTTGGTAACTTTGTTTTAGCTGAGTGCATAAATAAAAATGTACTACCCTTTGGTGCTATATCTCGAAGATTTATAAGTTCCGAAATGAGCGTTAATGAATCTAGGATAATTAAGCTGTGGGAAAAGGCAGAAAAATTATACAAGGCTACCTTTTAGGATGGAGGAAAGGATGAGATATTTCGATTATGATGGCAACGAAGATTTCAGGGACGATATAGATAATTTTTTCAATGAAGAACGTTATTTTGATGAAGAAGATATAATGCGAGAATACCTTGAGGTGCCGCACGTTGAAGTTAAGACAAAAGATCCTAGACCCAAGGTTTTGGAAACAGTACGTAAAACATTAGAAAAAAGTTGGTTTTGGAGATTCAGATCACCAGAATACAAGTCAAAAAAAATAGCCGAACTTTATACATTACTGTATATATTGATGTATAAAAAAACACAAGATAAAAACGAAAACGAAGAAGACTCGGAGTAAAAATGCCTTTTTATGAATTAGAATGTAAAAAATGTAGACATGATTATGACATCATGTCTACAATGTCCAACAGGGAAGAAAATATAAAAAAAGCCAAGTGTCCTGAATGTGGATCAAAATCAAAAGTTTCTTTGGTTTCTTCTACAAATTTTTCTTTTTCAAATCCAGAGGGAACAGATAAGTTTAACAATTCGCACGATTATAGGTTTAAACATAAAATGGAAAAACCAGGCGGTGTGAAAGCGACCAGAAAAATTGCAGAAGCTGTTAGCAAAATGGGAACTGATCCGTATGGAGATGCTGATGTTAAAAAGTTTGGTCAACAGATCGATGACATCACTAGTGGCGAAAATTTTGGCGAGGTTAAGTAAAATAATTTATCAAACAAATTAGCATTGATCATAATTCTAGAAGGTCTTATACTCTTTTATATTCGGGAACAAGAATCTCCAAACTCTCCAAACTTTCGAAATTATAGAATAGGAACTTCTCATGGAAAATGAAAATTTCAACAAGGAAGAGCATGAAGGCACTTCTAAGCTAGACAAGCTTGCTGGATTTTTTGATACTGGTAAATTTCAAACACTTAATCAGGAAATGACTTTTTCTGAGTACATTGATAGTTGTTATAAAAGTCCAGGCTTAGTCCGATCAGCTTACCAGCGAGTTTATGATATGATCATGAATGCTGGAACTTCTGAGTTTAAAAAGTATCGAAAAACCTATATCCATTATAACTTCTTTGATAATGATGAAATTCCAATTTATGGTTTGGACAATACTCTACATGAATTGGTTAAATTTATTCGGGGTGCTGCCGGTTGGTACGGAACCGAAAAAAGAATTCTTCTTCTCCACGGGCCAGTAGGTTCGTCTAAGTCTACAATTTGCCGACTTATCAAAAGAGGCATGGAAGAATACTCTCAAACAGACCAAGGTGCTTGGTATACATACCGTTGGAAAAACCTTCCAACAGGGTCCGATGGAATTTATACAAATGATTCTGATGATTGTCCGATGCATGACGATCCCATTAAGTTAGTGCCCATGAAAGTACGAGCAGAACTTCTCAAAGATTTGAATGAAGTAAAGGCAGAGTTTGGGAATCACCCTCAAGGAGAGCAAACATACGAACTCCGTTGCGACGGGGAGCTTAATCCGAGATGTAAAAAGTTTATGGATGAACTTTTGAAAATACACAAGGGTGATTGGAGAAAGGTTGTTGACGAGCACATTGTTGTTGTGAGAAAAGTTTATTCTGAAGCAGACAGATGCGGGATTGCAACTTTTCAACCTAAAGACGAAAAGAATCAAGATGCTACTGAGCTAACTGGTGACATCAATTATGCGAAGCTTCCTCACTTTGGATCTGATAGTGATCCTAGAGCTTTCAACTTTGATGGTGAGTTTTGTGTGGGGAATCGTGGTGTTGTTGAATTTATTGAGATGCTGAAGCTTGCTCAAGAGTTTTTGTACGATCTTTTGGGAGCGTCTCAAGAGCGAAGCATAAAGCCGAAAAAGTTCGCTCAGATTGGGGTCGATGAAGTCTTAATTGGGCATACAAATAATCCTGAGTATGAAAAACTCAAGAACAATCAAAGCATGGAAGCCTTGCGTGATAGAACTGTGAAGATCGATGTTCCATATCTTTTAAGTCTTTCTGATGAACTTAAAGTTTATCAGAACGATTACGGCAAAAGTAAAGTTCCTCAGCATGTTGCTCCTCATACTTTAGAGATTGCCGCTCTTTGGGCGGTTTTGACAAGATTGCAAGATGATAAAGATGGCAAAATTTCTTTGGTAGAGAAGTCAAAGCTTTATGATGGAAAATCAATGCCTGGCTGGACTGAAGATTCAGTAAAAGAAATGCGAGATAAATATCCAAATGAAGGGATGTCTGGCGGAGTCTCTGCTCGATATGTTCAGGACAAGATTTCTAACTGTTTGAGTTCTCACCATGATTACATCAATCCATTCATGGTGCTGAATGAAATTCGTGAAGGACTTGACGGATCTTCTTTGATCTCTAATCAAGAGGACGCAAGTAGGTTTAACACTTGTGTTGATTTTGCTATGAAAGAGCTAGATGAGATTTTGAAAACAGAAGTTCAAAAAGCACTTGTTGGTGATGAGAATGCCATTATTAGACTTTGTACTAATTATGTCGATAACGTGATGGCATACATTAAAAAGGCAAAAGTGACCAATCCGTACACAGGACAGGAACAGTTGCCAGATGAGCAGTTGATGAGATCGATTGAAGAAAAAATTGATGTTCCAGAAGTTGGCTCTGACGACTTCCGCAGAAGTTTGGCAGCTTTCATTGGAAATCTTGCCCATGAAAGCAAAACCTTTAAGTGGGATAGTAACCCACAGTTGCAAAAGGCTTTGCAAACCAAACTATTCGAAGACACTAGAGATCACATAAAGCTTTCTGCTTTAAATTCTCTTGGTGCCTCTGTAGTTGATCCAGACGTTCAAGAAAAAATTGATGCAATTAAGTCCCGCTTGATTAAGCATCATGGATATAACGAAAAATCCGCAACGGATGTTCTTGATTATGTTGGTTCTATATTTGCAAGAGGCGATGTAGCTAACGACTCCTAGATATAAAGAGGATGAGCCACTCTTCACTTCTTTGTGGGGGTGGCTCTTTATTTTAGACTACTAAAGGGTTCAGTAATGCCAAGACGTATTGAAGAAGACCACAAAAGATTTAGAGATGTTTATTCTGGCCGAATAAGAAAAGATCTTCAAAAGAGGATTAAAAACGGATCTATATTTAGAACTCGTGGAGATGGGAAAAAGATAAACATCACAATCCCAAAAATAGACATACCACATATTGTTTATGGGAATAGTGGCGAGGGAGTCGGACGTGGCGGTGGAAAACCTGGAGACGTAGTTGGGAGAGATGATCCAGGCGATGGAAAAGGCAAGGGCAAGGCAGGACAAGGACAATCTGATGGCGTTACTATATCCATAGACTTGGAAGATGTTTTAAAATTTCTTCAGGATGAATTAGAACTTCCTGATTTAAAGCCAAAGCCAAATCAAACTTATGATGAAATTAAAATTAAATACAATGATATTTCATTACAAGGTCCAGAATCCTTAAGGCACAATCGAAGAACTATGCAGCAAGCCATGAAGAGAATGGCTGCTTCTGGAGAATTGGAAAAACTCCATGCCATTCCCGGCATGAAGGAGCCTGTAAAAATGATCATGCCGATAAACAGTGATCGCAGGTATAGGCGATATAAAGAAATAAAAGTTCCATCGAGCAATGCTGTTATATTTTTCGCTCGTGATGGATCTGCTTCAATGGACCAGACAAAGTGTGATATTGTTAGCGATATGTCTTGGTGGATAGATTTATGGATAAGGCAGTTTTATAAACGTGTCGAAAGATGTTATATTTGGCACGACACAGAAGCTTCGGAAGTTGATGAGAAAAGATTCTATAAATACCGATATGGTGGTGGAACAACATGTTCATCTGCTTTGAAATTAATTTCAAAGCAGATGGAAAATAGGTTTCCTCCTGAAAAGTGGAATGTGTACGTAATTTATTTTACTGACGGGGAAAACTGGGACAATGACAACGAAGTCTTTTCAAAAATAATAAAAGATCAATTCACAGAAGATATTGTCAACTTTATAGGAATAGCTCAAATTTTGCCTTGGAGATACAAGGGAAGCTTGAAAGAATATGTAGATGAGAATGTTTTAATGTCGGAAAGCCCTCCTTCTAACGTTGTGACCACAGATATAATGTCTGACTCAGAAGACAATGTATCTAGTTGGGGGCCTGCTTCTGAAATTTCAGAGGAAGAAAGAGACGTAAAAATCAGAGAAGCAATTATTGATTTATTAGGAAAACCGGGTTTAATAGAAAAGAAGATTCAAGGATAAAAAATATGTCTAGTAAATTTTTCAGAGGCTCTTCTCTGCTTCTCGGTGACAGCACTGTGCCAGGCGTTCAGCTTCCTAGTGAGCTTAAGAAGATTATGCCTGACATATTCAAGGCAGTTAAAGACTTCGGCTGCGATTTTTATCCCACCGTTGTTCAGATGCTGACTTACGATGAAATAAGTGAAGTTGCATCTTACGGAGGATTTCCAGTTCGTTACCCACACTGGAAATGGGGAATGGAATACGAAAGCCTTCAAAAAGGTTACGAGCATGGGATGCACCGAATTTATGAAATGGTTATTAATACCAATCCTTGTTACATCTACTGTTTGGATTCAAATACGCTGGTGGATAATGTTACGGTTATTGCTCACGCTTTAGGCCACAATGACTTTTTTAAGAACAACATATATTTTGCGCCCACCTCGCAAAATATGATGAACCAACTTGCTAATCATGGAACCCGCATCCGAAAATACATGCAGCGTTGGGGCGTGGAGAAAGTTACAGAATTTATCGACCACTGCTGCTCGATTGAAACTTTGATAGACTCAGCGAAGGCTTGGGAAGAAAAGGTTGTAAAAGATCGTGTCATACAAGATGAGAGAACCTACAAGCAGCCTAAAAGGTTAGGTGTAAATTCTGACCGTGATTACATGGAGCCTTATATCAATCCTAAAAGATGGATTGATGGCCAAAAAGAAAAGATTAGTCGAGATGAGGCCGCACAGCAAATTGGAATATTTAAAAATCCAACTAAAGACATTATGGGATTTTTAAGAGATAGTGCTCCTTTGAAACCTTGGCAGTCAGACATTCTTTCCATGATGTATGAGGAAAGTTTATATTTTTCGCCTCAAAGAGTTACAAAAATGCTCAACGAAGGATGGGCAAGCTTTACAGATTATACAGTAATGTGTGAAATGGGACTTTGTGGCTTAGGGCAGACAGGCGAAGACTGCGGCATCGTTGAATACTCCGCTCACAAGATGGGCGTTCTCGGAGGCAAGTATTCGATGAATCCTTATAAGCTAGGATTCTGTCTTTTGTTGGATATCGAAGAGAGGTGGAATAAAGGCAAGTTTGGCCAAGAGTACGAAGAATGTAGCAATATAGTAGAAAAAGAAAATTGGGATAAGAATCTAGGTCTAGGCAGAGATAAAATATTTGATGTTCGAAAGCAATATAATGACCTAACAGCTTTGATGGAGTTTTTCACAGAAGATTTTTGTAATAAATATGAGTTTTTTGAATGGAAAAGATATCCAAATGGCGAGTACAAGATTGAAAATCGTGACCACAAGTCAATCAAAAGTAAGTTGATCAAAAGACATTTGAATGGAGGCTTGCCAGAGATATATCTAGTAGATCCAAACCACCAAGGCAAGGGAGTCATGTTGCTAGAGCACAACTCCGATGGCAGAGGCTTGTATGAGCCGGATTTAATCCCCACTTTAAAGTCTTTAAGATTCATTTGGGGGAATGATGTGGTGTTGTCTACTACTGGTTCCGATGACGAAGAAATAGTTTATTGGTGCGTAGGAACACAGGATGGCGATGTGGCCGTCATGACCAGAGAAGAATACGAATCGCTATAGGGTGTTCGACCTGCTAAAAGCATTAAAGAAAGTCAAAAGGGATGTAAGCAATGAGTGATAAACAATCTGAGGCTGAGAATGGGATCTCTAAAGATCATAATGTTCATAAGTTCTTTAAATAAAAGGACTTATGAACATTTTTGAAGTTAATAGTTTTAATATTTTCCTAGGAAGGAAGTTAAAAAAGATAAATAGAATATAAATCAGATATATAATAGTGAATTAAATAAAGACTTTTTTGGAGGTTGCGATGGCTACAACGAAAAATAGTTTGCGTAAAAAGTCGGAAATTGAACAGCTTCTCAGCGATGTTCACTCTCACAATATCAATCACTATACAAGAGAACTCTTTCTGCACAGTTCTTTAAGCCCTTTGTCTGACGATTCCGAACCAGGTGTAGATTACAGAATGGCAGTTAGATTTAATAAAAATTTATCTGTTTTAGAGAATCAGAATTCTGAAAACGTACTGGTACACATGCATTCTACTGGCGGAAGTTGGTGCGATGGGTTAGCGATGTTTGATGCAATTAGATTTGCAAACTCATCAGTCACGTTTGTTACTTATGCACAAGCTTCTTCTATGAGTGGAATTTTGTTGCAAGCGGCTGATAAAAGAGTTTTAACGCCTAATTGTGAATTCATGATTCACCATGGTTCTATAGCTTTGCATGATAACTCCATAGCTGTAAACTCCGCTGTGGAAATGAATAATAAATATATGAAACGTATGTTGCAAATATTTGCTAGACGCTGTAAGATTGGAGAGTTCTTTTTAGAGAAAGAATACACAGAATCACGAATTATATCTTGGATAGATAAAAAGCTCAAGGATAAGAGTGATTGGTACATGTCTGCGGAAGAGGCAGTGTACTACGGCTTTGCTGATGGGATTTTGGGAACCAAAGGTTTCGAAACTATAGCAAAGATAAGGAGATGCTCTAAGTTTAAGGAATGTATTTGATGCCAAAACCTAATGATATAAGGTTTTGCAAAGATAGGTACGAAAAGTATGATGGACCTGCAAAGCTAGTGGCAACGGAATTTTTACAACAACGTGGATTCAAAAAAATATCAGAGAACTTAGACGAGAGCAGAGGAAAATTTAAAAAGATATGGGATGTTGCTGGAACGCATTCAAAAAAGAGTATCGGTGAATGGAGAATTGAGGCCGAGATAAAGCAAGATTGGGGAACAAAATGGTTTGACGTTCCTTTCAAATTTCATACAATGGACTTCCCTTACCGCAAAAGGGACAAAGCAGAAGAGCATGCCACTCATATGATGATAATCGGGGGCGATTACAAAAGGCTGTTCATTGTAAATCGTGAAGCCATGCTGGAGTCGCCTGTTGAAAACAAGTGGTGCAGAAACAGAAAAGGATCTGAGCCTTTCTTCAAGGTAGACACACAAGATCCAAAAGCTGCTTTTTACTTTAAAAATGAAAAGACGGGCAAATGGAAACAATGGAAAGATTAAATAATGGCAAATATGACGCTGGCGAATTTGAAAAGTATCTTGAATCTAAAGGAGTAAAATATGAAAGACCTGATTGTAGGTTTTGAACATCTACACAGACATACTGATTTCAGCCTTAACTAACTGGGGCCATGTGAGAGAAATCTTGCATGCAAATCGGATGAATTCAGGGAAACCCTAACGTAAAGTCGAGGGCAATCCTGAGCGAAGCCAGAAGTACACTTTTGGAACGTGCAACGACTACCTGAGAGGTTCAGTCCTCTTAATTACAGGCCAGAGCGTCCGACACCCTTCGGGGTGATGATATAGTCTACACCACAAGAAACTGTGGAGTTTGTGCTTAGATGGATACGCCACTGTTGAAGAATATGGAAAATATTCTAAACAGGTAAATCAAAAGTTTTTATGCATATCAGATCATGGTGCGATGGGTTCTGTCCCACGCCAGATTAGAGCATGCGATGAAAACAACCTAGAGCCTATATTTGCTTGTGAGCTTTATGTAAATCAGTTGCAGCCTGACACGACCACTATTCCTTCTATGACGGAATTCAATAGAGGTCTGGGTACGCAAGAAGAGCAAGCCAAGTTAAGAAAATCGAATCATCTGCTTGCCATAGCCTATAATGAAACAGGCTACAGCAATCTGGTTACTCTTTCATCTTGGGGTTGGACGAGGGGTTTCTACAGGAAACCCAGAGTCAATCACGAAGTCCTCATGCAATATAAAGAAGGAATTATATTCACTTCTTGCTGTTATAACAGTGAAATTGGACAAGCTTTTGATGTGGGTGGCGAAGGTCCAGCTATGGAGATGGTCGAAAAATATATGGCCATGTTCGGAGAAAACTTCTATCTAGAAATAATGCTTTTAGACTTCTCGAAACAAAAGCCTTATGATGAGTTTATAATAAAAGCCAGCCAAAAATATAATTTACCAATTATTGTTACAAATGATTGCCACTACTGTCTCAAAGAAGACAGCGAAATGCAGAGAAAGATGATTATGGTTCAAACAGGAAGAACCATGAAGCAAATCGAACAAGCGTTGGCACAGAATGACATGGCTGATATGTTCGAATTGCAAGATTCAAACTTATGGATGAAGTCAGAAGAAGAGATAAATGCGAAGTGGGAAAGTGATTACAAGGATGTAATAGATTACGAAATACTTAAGCAGGCCAAGTTAAATACCGTTGCCCTTTGCGAAAAAGCAAAAGGCGTAAAGCTTGATAGAACTATCAAACTTCCTGCATTTAGCGAATCTGACATTAAGTTTAAGGAATCAATCATAGAAGGGGTTGTTAAGAGGAAAATTCCTAGGAATAAAGAATATTTGGATAGGATAGAAGAAGAATATTCTTTAATTTGCCAAAAAGGCTTTTCCTCTTACTTTTTGATCCAAAAAATGATGACCGATGAAGCCAGAAGATGGTACTTTGAGACATATGGCTCCAGCGGTTCTTCGGCAGTCGGTCCCGGAAGAGGCTCGGCAGTTGGTGCTCTTAGTTGCTACTGTCTTGGGATAACGGATGTCGATCCAATCAAGCATGGTCTATTGTTTTCTAGATTTTTGAGTCCTGCTCGTGGCGGAAAACAAATTAAGTTTAGATTTTCGGGAGAACCATCTTTTTCGAATATTGATCCCATTCCCATGGACGAAGCAATTGAGTCTGCGCCTTTTCTAGGAAGAACTGATCGTGTTTGGTCAGATCAATAACTCACGCAGATTTCCAAGCTGGCATATCGCTCGACATATAAGCCATTTTGTGCCATTCGCCAGGAACTTGCATTTTGTTCTCTGTCGAATCGGACACCTTTGCTTTTCCTGTTTTTCCGTCAAAAACTATATAATAATTGCTATTTGGGACTTTGGCGGCAAATCCGTTGACTATCCAGTGAGCTAGAGTTGTCTGGGTCATGTCGGGATATAGTTCAAACTGCATATCAATCATAGATACATTTTTTTGATCTCCAATGTCGATTGGTTCATCAATTGATATGTGAGCCATTTCTTTTATTAGCCATTTTCTGAATTGCATACAATATATACTTTATGCTTTAAAAAAAAAGCACATAATACACTAAATATAAAACAGGAGTATATTATGAAGAGAGATCTTGGCAATAAGGTTTTGTTTGGTGTCTGTTCAGGATTGGGAAGAGACTTAAACATCAACCCTACAACAGTTAGACTAGGATTTGTTTTAGGCATTGTATTTTTCGGCACTGGCCTAGGGCTTTATCTCATTTTATTAATTATAATGCTAATAGCAGAAAATGCACATTAGGAGAAAAGATGAACAATTGGAAAACTTGGAACGAGTATATAGACTCTAGAAGCAAGACGAGAGAAAAGGCAAGCACTAAAAAAGTTGCTGACTATGACGGTCCAACCCCAGCTTCTCCAGAGAAGTCTCAGGCTGGTCGTAAGTTAAAGGATGATGGAAAAGGTATGGAAGACGTAGCTGGAAGTAAAACTTCTAAGCCTGCACCATACAAAGCTGCTGGTAAAGACCCTGGGATGCAAGTTGCAGATGGTGGCAAAGAAAAAGGACTTGGAGACGATGGCGACAAAAACTTAATCTACAGTCCAGACACAGATGCCAGCGGCAAAGAGGCAAAAACATGGCCAGAAAGCTTTGATGCATTTATGCAAAATAAAAACGAAGCGGTTGGTCCTCCCATGGGCACTGAAGATGACATGGATGACGACGAAGACATGGATGCTGACGACGAAGACATGGATGCTGACGACGAAGACATGGATGCTGACGACGAAGACATGGATGCCGACGACGAAGACATGGATGCCGACGAAATGGACATGGATGCTGACGACGAAGACATGGAAGACGACGAAGAGGGCATGGATGACGAAATGGGTCCACTCGAAAGATTAAGATCGAAACACAGTGAAAGAAGACTTCCAGATGGAATGCCTGACGCCATGAAAAGCTATATGAACATGAGATGAAACAAGAATTTCCATAAGCCGAAATAAAAAAGCCTGTTTTTAAAACAGGCTTTTTTTATGACATAACTTCTTCAACTTAATGTTTTCAATCTCTTTTTTTGAGTTTTCATAAATTTCAAAATCTTTTTCATAATAAGATTGGATTTTTTTTGATCCAAATATGTCAAGCTGCTTCAATGTGTCTAAAGTGTCAAAATTGCGATTTATGCTTGGGTGGCAAATGTTAAGTTGGTCTAAAACCTTCAAATCATACCAACGTATGTCCGTGTGTTTTATGTTTGATGTTAAGACGGAAACGGATGCAAGGTGCGGGTCGTTACCGGAGGCAATGTAATCTGCTAATTTCTCGATACTATCGCAGTTTCTTAAAAACATTCTAGTGCTGCCGTTTTTTCTTCTCAAAATAGTATTGACAGCAGACCAAAATCTATCATCCACAGGTCTTACAAAGCAGATAATTGGATAAAGTTGTTCATCCTTGTTCAGTTTGGAAAATAGTTTTTCTCTTTTGGAATTAAGCTCTTTACGTATGGTGTTCGAGGCATTTTTGGGTATACATAAAAAATTAAATTTGTAATAATCATTTAGAAAGCAGATGGTGTCATTTAAGTGGCCATTCCTGTTCCAGAATTCGCTGCCAGTGATTTTTCCTGGAAATATGTTGGAATATATTTTTACCATGCTGGTATATAATAGTATGAAATCACACAACAAACAGACTGAATATTTTATGAATTTTTCTAAGTTCTTAGAAGGACGGGAAGAGTTGAGAAAAACTAGTAAATCTTTTGAAAAGAAGCTAAAGAGGGCGAATACAGCAGCATCGCAGCAATCTGGTCGTGCCGATTATCCAAAGCTTGATCAAGATAGGAAAAAGATTCTCAAGCAGGCAGAAGAAAAAAGATCTCTAAGAAGAGGCGAATATATCGATCTTTATGGATATGAAAAGTGGCGAGATTACGTCAAAACACACGACATTCCAGAAGATTCAAAATGGGCAGATGCTCATAAAAATTAGAAATTAAGTTTACAAAAATATCTTTTTTGCGTATAACTAAAACACACGGGCTGGAAATGGTATCGATTGGCTGTTGAGTTCTTGAGTTGCCTGTAGGAGTTGATCGGAAGGCTCCTTAAAAATCCGATTAAAAATTTAGTTGACAAAACTAATTTCGCTATGGCTGCTTAATTATAAGTAGCCCAAGTTTCAAAGGTCTGCCAGTGACGTTTGACAACTTGCCGCAATACTGGATGCGTTCAAAGCAAATCAAACTACTTTTGAACTAAGACTCGTTGTTTGATAGTTGATTTAAACCTTTGTTTGTTGTGGTTTAATGATGCGAAACTCAAACATCAAACTATACAGGTAGACGCTTTTGAATAGGTAGCGCAACACACGGGTTCGACTCCCGTCCGGTCCACTGAAGCTCCCCTCGCATTGCGAGGGGAGCTTTTTTATTATGAGTTATGAAGCATGACTGAGCTTTTTTTTATTGACTCATGCGTGACATTTTTTTAAGATGTTTGAAACTCTAATATCAAAGGAAAAGAAATGAGTGTTCTTCCCTGTGCCAGAGGAAATTGTCCTAACGTCATGTGTGAAAGGTACTCTCATACATACGGTTACATATGTCGTGAATGCTTTGAAGAATTAGTTCAAATTGGTCCATCGGCAGATGTTGCTGATTTCATGGAGACTAATCCAAGCGGATACGATACCGCTGAAGCGTCGAGGGCTTATTTTAACGAGATATTTGCGGAAAATAATTGAGGTTTAAATTGGAGATGACTTGAGTAGGTTTAGGTTTAGATTCTGGGATCAAAGCTCTGGCATGTTCAGGGAAAATCTGCATATTGGCAATCGTGGCATATGCAGCAGCAGCTTTCGTCCCAACCCTAGTGACTGCCATAATTGTCATCGGTTGTCACATCCAATAGAAGGCATCATTACTCAGCAGTGGATTGGTCTTGTAGATAAAAATGGAGTTGACATTTACGAGGGAGATAAAGTTGTTTTTGACAACTCAGATATTGGCGGCGAAAGATATGTTGGGTTTGTTGAGTGGAACAGTGATCAAACTTTAGATAATCTATGTTGGGGAATCTGGGTTCCCAACGGCGGTTGGTTACATTGTGATTTTCTGGGTGAAATAGAAGTAATTGGAAACATATTTGAGGGAGATCATTAAATGATATTTCACGGGCAATATGTTGACTTGAGTTTGATTTTTGAAATTCAGCCGTTGGAGACAGGTGCGGTTGTTGAATACCCCTTAGACTTTTTCAAGGAAGCCCCAGATGATGCATCAGAGTTATGATGACTTAATCTGCGAACACGACAATGCAACATTTAATGGCATGTATAGTTTAATTGGGAGCTATACATGCCAGGATTGCGGCCAAGAAATAGATCCTGTAGAGTATGCCAAAATGAAAGGGATGCTGAATATAAAATTAATGGATTATTACAAAGAGCATCCATATAAACTTGACCCCATGTGGAGAGATCATTTTTGGGTCAAGGATTGGTACAGAAGCACTTTAATTTGGGATTAAAAATGAGTTCTGATGAATTAAAACAATTGCAAGACGTAACGTCTCTCCTGGCTTCGTTTCTAGGGCACGCAGAAGGTCTCTTTGGGATGGAGCTTGCTGGCGAGGGCTGGTCGGATAGTTCAGAGTATTCATATTTCCCAAAGAAAAAGAGGCTAAAGGATTTCACTGAGCAAGATTGTATTGATACACTCCATCACGTTCATGAATGGCTTTCCAAAAACAATAAACACACTCAAATATACTGGAATGAAAATGGGAAGAAAGAGGAAGATTAAAGAAGAGGAAATAATAGAAGAGGAAATAATAGAAGGCGAAGAAGAAAAACCTAAAATTGAATTAGAATTTGATGAATATGGAATGGTCAAATACGAGTTCAGATATGTTCTAGGTTTGTCTAAAGAAGATAATCCTAATTGTTACGTTCACTACAAGGAAAGCAACACTTTAAAAGATTTAAAAACCGAGGCAGAAAAGGTTTTTCAAAAATTTAACCGTTCAGTTCAGGTGTGGGATCGACATAAGTGGACCGATTCGTCTGTTCTTCAACTCGATCCAGAACCTATTCCGGTTGAGGAAGAAAAAGAGGAAGAAAAGCCAAAAAGAAGAAGAAAGAGAAAAGATTCAAATGTTGTCAAAAGAAAAAGATAAGTTGCAAATGTAATTGATTTAGGTTATAAATTTCATATGAGAGATCAACTACTAAAACTTTGCGTGGAAGGAATGTCCAAAAAGGGCTTAGATTCTTCTGAATATAAAGAGCGATTAAGAGAGGAGCTTAAAGAGCTTGATGCTCAGGCGGAACATGAGTATTTTGTAGATCTTCATTCTAAAAAAGCTAAATTTGAAAACAATGAAAACAATCTTTTAATTGCTTATCTTTTAGACTTGGTCGATGATTTCGACATAAATTTGCCACCAGTTTCTGTACAGGGCGAGTTTCCAGATATTGATATAGATTACTTACCTCAAGTTCGTGATTATCTAAAGGTTGAGTGGGCACCGAAAGAGTTTGGAAAAGAAAATGTTTGCGCAATTGGCAACTACACAACTTACGGAATAAAAAGTTCTTTAATTGATATGGCCAAGGTCCATGATAAGGATCGAAATGAAATTATAGGACTAACCACTCAGCTTGGCTTGAAAGATAATGATGGCAAGACTCTTACTTTCGATAAAGCTTTAGAGCAATTTGAGAAATTGGGCAAATATTGCGAAGACAATCCAGATGTTGCAGACGCTGCCCGTAGGCTTTTAAATCGCAATCGTGGAATGGGAATGCATGCTGGTGGGCTAATCATTTCTGATCAAAGAATCAATAAACTGGTTCCACTGGTTAAGGGCAAAGACGACGCTTATGTTTCTGCATTTGTGGAAGGGCTGTCTGGAACCGACTTAGGCCCTTTGGGTTTGATTAAATTTGACCTCTTGGTTGTTACGGATTTGAAAAGAATTGTAACCATCAGCGAGTTAGTCAAAAGGAATCATCCTCACATAAAGACAATATCTGCTTTGGATGGCACGGATGACGATTGGTCTGATACTGCCTATCTGAATGACCCTAAAGCAATTGCTTTAGCGGATGAAGGAAAGCTAAAGTGCATTTTCCAGTTTGATTCTAATGGAATGCGTGAGATGGTTAAAAAAGGCGGTGTAACAGGGTTTGATGATTTACCTGCTTATTCTGCTCTGTACAGACCCGGCCCTCTTAATATGGACATGGATAAAACGTACATCAGGCGAAAAAGAGGACAAGAGCCTGTTAGTAATCCAGTTCCAGACATGGATGGAGATTTGCATCCGATTCTCAGGCCAATTCTTGGCAGAACATATGGAGTTATGGTTTACCAAGAACAGGTTATGAAAATTTTGAATGTCGTGGGAGACATTCCGCTTATTCATTGCGAAAAAGTCAGAAAAGCAATGAGTAAGAAAAAGGTTAAGGAGTTTGCTCGATATAAAGAGCAGTTCGTTGGTCGTGGGCAATCAAATCTCGGCTGGGAAAAGAAAGAAGTTGAAGAACTGTGGGATCAAGTGGAAGCTTTTTCAGAGTACGGATTTAACGCAAGCCACGCTTACGCATATTCTTATATTTCGTCTAGGCTTCTTTACTTGAAGGCACATTTTCCAATTGAGTTTTATTGTGGAACTTTGCAATGCGAAACCCAGTCAGGTAAAATTAAAGATTACAAACTTGAGGCAGAGAAAGATGGTGTAGAGCTAAAAAGGGTAGACATCAACAAATCAGGTTGGAACTGGGAAATTGTTGATGATTTGGTCTATATGGGCTTCTCTGACATTAAGGGAATAGGGGAAGATGTCTCTCATAAGATCGAGGAAGGACAGCCATACAGTGGATTTGATGACTTCTTGCAAAGATTTGGCACAGATTCAAAAGTTCTAAAGCCTTTGATTGCCTTAAATTGCTTCGGAGAAGAGGAAGACAGAAAGGTGCTCCATGAATTTTGGGAGTACTTTAAACATGAAACAAAAAAGCGTCAGGACAGAGATAAGCGTGCGGATAAATCTAAATTAAAAATTGTAGAAGAGATGGACTACGTTCTTTACAAGAATGGGGGCGATGGTTCCTCTGAAAACTTTTTAAAAGAGATTCTGAAAAGCGGTTTATTAGATTTGCCTAAGAAAGATTTCTTCATTTCTGAATTTGAATTTGAGAATTTTAATTTCCAACACTTAAAAGATGATTTGGAAGACATTTTAAAGATTGGAAAGAAGTACAAGAGAAACGTCGAATCTTTGAAGAAGAAGAAAGATTCTGATCTGCCAATCACTCTTGCTGATTTTATGCCTTCTGGAGAAATCGACACGGGATTTGAAAATGTTTACAACGAGTTGCTAGGCATTGCAGAATCGATGTATTATGGATTCGCATGGCAGCATCCTATAGAGTTCAGCCCTGACTATAAAGGCGGAATGACTTTTGACCGTTTTGATGAGGAATCAACCTTGCTTTGGGCACCAATTGAATGTCAGATAGTAAGCTTGGATAAAAAAGGGCTTCCTAAAAAGGAGTCATCATTACAGGAGAGGCTTTCTAAAAAGGGAAATCCTTATTATGTTTTTACTGTTCAAGATGAAAATTTTAACACAAGACTGGTGACGATGTGGGAAGATGATTTTGTTAGATTTAAGGAAGAAATAGAGCATTGGGACGGAGAATTCCGCCAAGGTAACTTTCTTAGAATGAGGATCAATCGACCTGATCCCGGATTTAGCAGTCACGTTTTTCAGAGTCCGACCAAACGAAATCGTTCGGAGCTACCTGAAAAAGCAGCAGATGGCAGACTCGTCGTCATGGCTAAACCGGAACAAGTTGAAATAAAGCATGAGCCTTCCAAGGCAGAGGAAAAGCTTTTGAAAGATATAAACGATGAAGGCTTTACAATAGTGGGAATATAAAATGAGTGAAGAAGAAAAAGAAAAAGAAGAGTTGCTGGTCATCACGGAAGAAAATTTTGATCAATATTTTTTTGATGTCAGAAGGCATGAGCCTCAGAGAGGTCAGGTTATGGCTTGTTACACAGCCAAAGCTGAGTTTCTTGATGGAATGGAAAAAAGAAACATTATGTCGATGCTTCAAGGGGATGGAAAAATTGAAGCAGTTATGCAAATCATGCGAAAACTGCTTCACGCAAATGAAAAAGATTCTATTCGGATTCCAAGAGAGATGTCGGAGGATTTGTTGGCTGGGATGTCTCACGATGATTTAGCAAAAAAGAAATACAGCTATACAGTTGAGGTTTACTTTTATACCCAACAGGAATATATTCCTCGTGATGATCCTCACTGGAGTTGTGTCTCTTTGATAAATTTAGATGACGCCATCGAAAACACTGAGGATGGCCTTACGATTAGAGCAAACATTCTGACAGAAGAAAGCTCTTAAGAACCCTTGGAGAAAATAGATGTCAATTATTGGCGAGAAAAAGAAAGTTGCTAATGATACTGGTGAGAAACGATCTTCTGCAATGCGAGTCACTCAAGGTTCCTTTTCTAAAGTTAGACATTCCTCCCGAACACATCCTTCTAACGAAGAAATTTGGCTGGCGAATAAGTGGTACTTTTGCAGAGAATGGTTTCAACAAGAATCTCAGGGAGTGACAAGGATTTTATATTCTCACTCGAAACATCAAACAGAAGATGTTGCTAGGTTTATTAGAAAAGTCGAAAACAAGTTGAAACTTAAAGACAAGTCTCGAATTGGCCCAACTCAAAGATCAACAATTTCTTGGATAAAAGTTGTTCCATTTTGGACCAAGACTGGCATGAGAAGGTCGTTTTTTACCATGATGCTTCGTTGTTCCCAAAACTATGATTGGGTAGAGAACAATTTTGAAGAAGCTCTCTTAAGTATTAGATATACTTCAGATACTGAGTATGCTGTGAGAAGGTTTTTGAAGGGCAACGTGAGGTACACGGGGAAAACTACTGGGTGGCATGATGAGTTTAAGTTTAGATCAAAAGAGAAAATCGATAGACTGCTTGTTGAGCCTGATAAATAAAGAATATCGTTATGAATAAAGAATATCGTTTAGATGATTTGAAGATTATTGACGAGCTACTGTGTATGATGAGAGGCTTCGATGAAAGCTGGGAACATTTAGAATATAAGTATAACATAACAAATTTAGCCATATCTCGTCTTAGAGATGCTTATTTTTCTGGAGAGATGAAGAGCACAACTGCTAGTTTGGCCATTTATTTCGACCCAGAATTAAAAAAATAAGCTCGAAAACCATATATAATTATTATGAAAGATTATGAACAACAACAAAGAGAAGACTTTGCCGATTGGTGTCAAAAATGGGACAAAGCGAAGAATGAAGAAGACTTTTCCAAAGGTGCTATTACTGATGGAAATGGAAACTTAAATCCACAGCCTAAAGTGACAGATAGCGAGTCATTTGTTTCTTCTTCTGCTGGATTCGATCCTTCTTTTGGCCAAGACAGAGAGCAGGAGCAAAGAGGAGACTTTGATGATTGGTGTGAAAAGTGGGAAAAGGCAAAAAGCGATGGAGTTTTCGAAAATGCTCCTAACCACTTCGTCCCGTCCCAAAAAACTGCAAACGTCAGTTTTTTTGGAGCCACGAACTCAGACCCTTCAGATGGCGTGTCTGAGCGAGATGCTGACTACTGGAACACTGTTCACAATATGTCTGCGAATGGCGAGCTTGCTCCTAAAGAGGTGTTCACAGAGTCAGTTATTGATAAAGAGGGAATCAAAAAAGTTGCTGATGCAATAAGGCAATCCCCCAATCCTATCCGTCCAAATACGATTGGTCCTGACCAAGAGTTGGAACCAGAGCAATTGGGAGTAACATATAGTGAAGAAGATCTTGAGAAAATCGAAGAAGCTAAGGCTAAACTGCACGAGATGGGTGACAAAATCAATTCTTTGTTAGGTTTGGGAAAACGCTCAGAAGCAATGGAAAAAAAGATGGAGTCTCTTAAAGAAAAGCTTGACAAGTTGAGCGACGAATTATCTCATTCGGCTCCAGAATCTATATCCTCTGGCCAAGCATATTGACGTTGACTTTCATTCAGATATAATTAAGAATAAACCTTCCTAAATAGTTTTAGGAAGGTTTTTTTATGAAAATATTATATGCTTTGTCTGCGTTGTCCTATCTTTCCCTAGCGGTATTGGTTGGATATTACTCTTATGAAAAGGATGGCGTTCTTAGCATATTCAATAACATTTGTTTTTTCGTGCTTGGAATGTTATTCTTGTCTACACTTTTTCATATTTTTAATCGAAACGAAAAAGTTAAATCTAAAATTACAAAAACAGAAAAGGAAAAATGATGCCTGTTACTTGGAAAGTACCTGACACTGTTCAAACAACAATTAACGATGTGAAATCTTTTCATCATTCTCCTCGTTTAGACGAAGCACGAGTCACTGCTGCTTTTGTAGATTCGAAGCCATTTACAAATAATCGTTTTAATTGGGGTTCGACTAAGAAATTTTCAGAGTTTTCAAAAGTATGGCAAGCCACAAAATATGATTTTTGCATTGTAATTTGTTCAGATATATGGCACCAAATACTTGGCCCCGACCAAAAGCATGCATTCATAGATTTGCACATGACCCGAATGGAAGCTGAATTCTTACCAGAGGTAGTGGTTGAAAATGGGAAGAAAAAAGTCGTAAAAGACGAATTTGGAAGAGTTCAATATTCTAATGAGTTGAAAATTGATGATGACGGAAATCCGAAATGGAAGGTTTCTCCTTTGGACTTGTTGGTTTTCACGCAGAATGTTTCGAGATATGGTTTGTGGTGCGAAGAACTTTTAGAATTGAATGATGCGATAATAGATAATGATAAGTCCAATGGTGAGGAACAAGCTTAGAAAACATCTTTTTCTATTTGTATTTGCGGATTGTGTCATATCATATTGAGTGGTTAAAATGAATAAAAATACTTTGCTAAAGCTTATTTTGATTGTTTTGCTTTTGTCAAACTTTGTTGTCATGTGTAGTATAAAGTCTCCATTTTCAAACAATTCCACATCTGGAATTGTTGATTCTTTTGGAGTTTTTGGAATAAATCAAGTAAGGGTTAATTCTGGTCACGAGTTTGAATTGGTTCTTGAAGACGGAAGGAAAGTTTGGGCCTTTCTAGAAGTTACATCTTCTTACAAGGCAAAGGATGAATTGATCAAGTTGTTCAATTCTAGCACAAATCCTCGTTGTGTTTTGAAGGAAAAAAAAGACTCGTTTTGGATCGTTGACATTCGTGTCACAGATGACATGGGAAAAGATATTAGTATCGTTACTTTTCTCAGGAACAAAGGACTCGTTTTTAAGGTATAAGATGAACACCGCTTCTTCCAAGGCTAAGGATGTTGAAGAATCTTCTCAAGAAAAAACTTCTAAAAAAAAGCCTGCTTCTGGTAAAAGGGCAACGTACTTCACAAAGTTTAAATCCTTTTTCAGCGAGGCTACAGGCTTTGAAAATCGCAACAATTCAGAGTCTTGCAACAAGGCTGCGATATTCACTCATAGGTGTCCAGATCCAGATGCTATCGGCTCCATGATGGGGATGCAGTGGTTGTTAGAAAAGTCTTATGGAATTGAAAGTGATTTGTTCTATTCTGGAGAAGTTTCTCATCCGCAAAATGTTGCGATGGTCAACCTTCTTGATCCCAATCTAAGAAGGGTTGACGAATACGCCCAAATACATAAAGAGTCTCCCTATAGTATCCATATTTTGTGCGATACAGTCCCAGTTAATGCGGGATTGTGTGATGAAGTCACATTTGACATTGTAGTTGATCACCATAGGGAAAATCCTTCTGCTAGTTTTCAAGGTCTATGGATTAATTTGAAAGCAGGAAGTTGTTCGGCTACCGTCTATGATTTGATAGAAAAAACGGGTCTAAAATTTGATCCAGATAATGACATTGACTCTAAGTTGGCTACTGCCTTGATGGTTGGGATAAGCACAGATACTGAAAACTTGATGGCTGATGACGCAACCGAGTATGAATTCAAAGCGTGGTCAGGGTTGTTTGAATACAGGCATCCGTCTGCTTTGAAGTCTATAGTTAATTTTGAACGTCCAAAGTTTTGGGTTGATTCAAAAGCAGAGGCTACTAAGAAAGCGTATATCAATGAGGGAGTGGCCGTTGTGGGCATGGGGATAATTCCTTCTAGGCATAGAGATATGATCGCAGACATGTCTGATGACATGGTTACATGGGAAGGGGTGACCACCGCTATAAGCTTTGCAATGGTTGATGGGGACAGGATTGAAGGCTCAGTTCGCAGTTCTTCTTCTACCGTGTCTGTTCCTAAACTTTGTAAAGACTTGGGAGAGGCGAAAAAAGGGAATGGTGGAGGGAAACTTGGTAAGGGAGCATACCTCTACGGCATGGGCGGTGGCGGGATAGATGAAGACGATGATGAAGCCACCAAGGTTAAGACTTGGGATTTGTATAATGAAAAAGAAAGAAATAGAATTCTAAGGCAGATGAAAAAATAAAGTTATTAACTATATTATTTCATGGATAAAAGGTTTCTTATAAAATGTAAAGCCTGCAATTGGGCAGAAAAGTCTACCGGACTTTCTTCAGATCTAGATCATCTTAAAGAAATCAAAAAATGCAAGAATTGCGGGGGTAGACAGTTCAGGTGCCCTGAGTGCGGACATGCGTCGAAGATGTACAGAACTAAGGGTAACACTAAATGAGTAGAATCATAAAACCCAAACCACAGAATGCTGGCGACAAGAAGTCGATTGAGGCAGAAGAGCCTGTTGTAGATATAAGTTTTAATTTATTTAAAAACAATCCAAGAACAAAGCCCAAGAATCCAGATGATATACTAATTATTTCAAGCTTGTCAGAATTTGGTTGCGAGATTGTTGGATGCATGTACTGCATTCCCAGAATCCTTCGTGAGAATCCTGGAAAATATGTAATTATTGTAGGTTGGTTTGGTAGGGAATATTTATATCGGCATCTGGCAGATGAATTTTGGGAAATAAAAGAAGAGTTTCAACATTTGAGAGATTATTGTAGGGCTTTTCATTATGACTCCAAGAATCTATCCAACTTAGAAAAGGCTTTGAAAAAACTTGGAAGAGTTATCACAACACAGGAAATGGGTAGAATTGCAGTAGGATGTAAATGCAAGAGTTGCGGGGCTTCATGGGGACAAACTGATCCATGTAAGAAGTGCAAGTACTGCGAAAGTGAAGATGTCATTCCTTCACTTTTCTCAGATCCCAAGAGTTTTAAAAAATATGCAAAGTTAACTCCTAATCCATCAAAATTTAAAATAGATCAAGCAAAATATTATTTGGGGAAAAACCCTGTTGGAATATTTGCTCGTGGAAGAAAAACATATGGCAGAAACATGCAGCCTGAGTTTTATGTTAATTTAATAAAAATGCTCAGGGATATGGGATATAGCCCTATTTGGCTTGGCGAGAAACAAAGTACTCTGCCATGTCCTGTTGAGGATGTTGTAGATTTTTCTAGGATGCCTGAGTCTAGAGATTTAGAGTTAACTCTGGCTTTGATATCTTCTTTGAATTTCACTATTCAGTACTGGACAGCTTCTACCCGACTAGCTTCTATGGTTGGCACGCCGTACTTGTTGTTTGAAAGCCCAGATCAAATTTGGGGTCGAGGGCAAGAGGGTTATCGGAGAGAATTGTGTGATTTTTCTGATAATAAACTTTGCATTTGTCATTACTTAAATATGTATGACGACAATGAAGCAGCATTGTCTTTGACCAATCAATGTATAACAGAGATGGAAGTCGGAAATTACGAAGATGTATTTGGTCTGTTAGAATCTGATGTAGTGGCTCAAAACATGAAGAAAGAGCGTGAGGTTTTAATTAGGTAAATATATGGATTCTTCTCTATTTTTAAAAAATGCTGCTGATAAATGTGGCTTCGAGCGTGTTAGATATGACTCAAACAATGTTCCTACATCGATAGATCCTGACAATGTTTGTGTTTTGTTTTTATTTGGCGATATGCGATCTATGTCAATTGCCTCTTCTTTGATAGTGAAGAGGTTTAGAGAAGAATTAAAATCATCTAAATATTTTATATTTTGCTCATGGACTGGATATGAAAATCTATTTCCATATGTAGATGAATATTGGTCGATAAGCGAAAAATCTGTAATGAAATCAATGTATCGTCAAACTGACGGGATGAGAAACAATTCAGATTTGTGTGTTAGATACGAAAGAAATTTAAATCATTTTTTTGTAGACTGTTCTTCTTATAAAGACTTGCAAAAATTCTACAATAGAGGAATAAAGCAGGGATTTTTTGACGCATTCAAGAATGTTAAAAAGTATTTCCCAGCGATATCCTCGGCTGCAATTTTAGGGAACCAGTTCATTAGAGATATGGGTAAGTCTCAAGGTTTTAAAGTGTTTATATATCCAAACTCTATTGCTAGGCACTGGAAAAATGGAAGAATTAACTATGTGGACGTTGATAAGAATTTTTGGATAGGTCTAGTTGAAAGCCTTCTGGTTAAAGGATACCAGCCAGTTGTGTATCTTGACAAATATACTCATGATATTTCTGGAGATTTTTTAGATAAATGTTTGTACATAAATGACGGAGACATCTCTCATATATTGGCAGCTATGAGGCATGTTGGGCTTGTTGTAGATTTTTACTCTGGCATTTCAAGATTATCAATTATAGCAAGATGCCCCTTTGTGGCGTTTGATGAGAGAAGCAGATATTCTAATTGTAAAGAGTTTGAAATAGACGATCTGATGGCAGATGACATCCCTAGAGAATATATTTTTGGATTTCCTACTATATTAGGTCATAGAGATAATACTTCTTGGAAGGTGAATGTTTTTGACGCATTAACCAATAGACTAGATAAATTTTTACCCGATTTAAATAGGGACAACTGGCCTTCTACAGCGGAAATAGAAGAAATTGTCCCTTATAAAAAAGTTAGAGAACTAAAAAATAAAAGATTTGGTTCAAGGTTTATAAAAATACCTAAAGTTTAAGGAACTTATTGATGGCTAACGTCACGAGAGTTAGAGTAGAGTTAAAAAGATATAATCCCAATGCTTCTAGAGAAGAGAAGGAAAGGGCGTTTAAGGGAATGTTTTCTGCATTTAAAAAGCAGTGCAATGAAGCAGGCATTCTTGCTCAATGGAAACAAAAGCAATTTTATGAGAGCAAAGGCGAAAAGCGTAGAAGAAAAGCCAAGGAAACGGCTGCAAATGTTAAAAAAGAAGAATTAAAGCAAAAATTGCGTCAACATTTTGGTTAAGGGTTTATTATGAGTAAAAAATTAAAGATAATGAGTTTGTCAGTAGAGCCTGAAATGCAGGAACTGTTAAAGAACTCATCTAAAAAGATGGGATGTTCGGTATCTTCTCTTGTTAGAGATCTAGTAGACAAACATATAGATTTAATCGTGAATGATGGTGAAGAAATTCCTGTGATACTAAAGATTCCCACTAGCCTCCGAGGCAATCCAGAGGACTTGAAGGTTTGGTTAGATTCTAGAGTTTCTGGAATAGTAAAAGCTTTGTCAAAATGAAATTAAACAAAAAACCTCTTCGTGGGGCCGATATAGTTGATTTAAAGGATATACCTGATTGCGAATTTGTAGAAGACGTTCAGGATGATTGCAAATCTTTGGTTGAGGCATACGATTTGTGTCTCAAAATGGAAAGAGCTTGCATCAAAGCAGATGGTATAGGTCTGTCAGCAGTGCAGGTTGGCGTTCCACTAAAACTTTTTGTAGTAAAGAGTCCAGACGGTGAATTCGATCATCTTGTAAATTGTTCTTATGCAGAGGTTAAAGATGCATCCGAGTCAAAGAGAGGCATAGAAGGTTGCCTCTCTTTAAAAAATTCAGACGGAACTTTGAAAAGATATTGGGTGGATAGGTCTAATAAAATATTGGTTACAGGGAGTAGGTTGTCTATAAACGAACAAGGAGGTCTTTTTCTTGAAGGCTTTCAAGATACGTTGACTGATTTGCATGCTGTAGTTTATGCTCATGAGATAGATCATCAAAATGGTACTTTGATATCTGACATAGGGGAAGAAATTTCTATTTGGTGAAAATATGCTTTCTAAAAATCAACTAGTTAACGTGTGCCTTCTTGGTGGATCGGATTCAAATACCTGTCGATATTTAAGGCAAGATGAGAAAAATTGGAATAAATGGTATTGTTTAAAACATAAGATTAGCGACAAGTCTCTTATTGATGCCAAGATTTCAATGTGGGTTGTATCTTGTCAGAGTAAAGGCAAAGACCCAGCGGCGTCTGGTGTGCCGCTGGGTGATAATTGTAAAGGATACCCCTTGTTGAAAAATATAAAGCAAGGATACGATGTCTGAATTGTATTATTTCAATTTGCAAATGGGTTTTTTAAATCTTCTCATTTACCTCTTACAGATTTTGATTCTTTGAGATCAACTCATAAACATCTTTTTCTACATCTGTGTACATTGCGCTAACGAATACGCCATCTGTTAACGAATCATCGTTGTAGTTTACAATTTGCTGCGCTAATATGCCTGCCGCTTTTTCTTTCTTTATTGACTTTGTTCTGTAGTGGTAAATCAACATCATGGCAATCGTTCCTAACGCAAAAACCATCACCAGCGACCCATCACCCTGTAAAATTTGAACTCCAAAGTTTTCATTTTTTCCAGAAAGATTTAATAGACCTTGTTGAAAATTTTCAATTTTGTCTGCATTAATCTGTTGTTCGTTCCTAAGTTTCATTAACTCCAACATTAGGCCGTTTTGATTACTCTTTATGTCTTCTATTCTCCCACTTTGGTTGTTTATCTCATTTTTCATGTCTGGGCTAAATGGAGATAAATTGTTAGAGCATCCTGAACAGATTATCATAGAAAACAACATAGATGCCAGTAAAATTCCTTTTTTCATTTTGCGTCCTTTCTTTCTTTTAAATATCTAATGTATCTATTGACATGGTATGTTATTTATTTTAAGATTTATCGACTATTCACTTATTCGCTTGACGGAGTATTTCATGGGTTATCAAGAACAGGATGTGGTTGCAATTGAAGAGAAACAAGAAGAAATGGGAGATTTCTTCTTGGGATTTTTAAAAGATGCTAAATCAGTTGCAAAGAAGCACATGCAAACTTTTTTTTCTGATAAGACATATTATTTTGGCGGAGAGATTGGAGAAGATATACTTTTTTCTCCGAGGAATATCAGCACGGTTCTGAACACAGATATAAGCACGGGAGTTCTGGAAGCTTATGAAAAAATTGAACGATGCCCTGACGTGGTTATAGAAGAGGACGATGCGATGTTGTCCGATGATGTTAGATTGGTAATGTCGGTTTTCAAAGAGTGCAGCATTAGGGAGATACCAAAGCAGTTCGCAGCAGGATTGCTTTTGATATATTTGGAGTTGTGTGAAGGAATTGAGTGATAGAGAATTAAAATTTATATCAGGCGAGTTTCTTCATTGTGATTTGCCTAAAGAAAAAAAATACTTATTCAAATATTTTAGGAACGAGTCTCAAAGACAATTCTTAAAATACTATTTTACATTTGATGGCAATATAAATATAAAATATTTTTCTAGACATACAGGGTACGTTTGTTCAGAAAGATGGCTTTCTACTTTAAGGAATAAAATAATAACCTTAGAAAGAGTTCATAATAACGCCAAGAGAGATTTGGATTTTGAAAAACTATCTCTTATAAAATCTGGAAAATTAAAATATAAAGCAATACTAAGAAACGAGGGTAAATGTTAAATGAAATCGCAATTTTACAAGGAAAGCTAGATGAAACTTTTTTAAAATTAAGTATTTTTAGCGAAAGATTTAAAAAAAATCCTTTAAATTTTGACATAAAAAGAATAGAGATTGCCGAGAAAGAATTAGATTCTCACTTAGAAGAACTTCAAAAACTGGAAAAAACAACCCTACTTTAGCTAGAAGGGTTGTTTTTTTATAAATTTCTAATTGAAAAATGTCGGAATTGCATTTATCAATTTTATAAATAATGGGATCTTGAAGTAATACATACATTTATGATTACTTTCAAAGATTGGCTAATTACCAAAGAATCTAGTGCATCCACAAGGGCCAGACATGCCGCCGCTCTTGGCTTGATGCCGCTGGCCGTTGTAGGCTCTGTCCACGGCAGGTCAACTGCTTCGCCTTTTGAGTTGGAGAGTTTAACTAAAAAGAAGAAGAAAAAGAAAAAGAAAAAGAAAAAAGGTTAGTTATGTTTGCAAAGATGCAAATTTTTTTCTTGTCGCTTTTAATGTTGATAATTGTTTTTGTTTCAATATACGATTCTTATTGGACGTTTAAGACAGCAGATGTAATTTTAGAACATGAAAAAAATCCAATAGGAGTAATGCTTATAGAAGCGGATGGTGGAGATGTCGCTTTATTTATGACATTGAAAATGATAGGAACTATGATCGTAATTCTAATGATTCCTTTGATTTATTTCTTTAAAAAGAAGTGGGGGTTGACTGTTGCTTCTTTCATAGCTTCTTTTCAAATAGCATTATTTTTTTATTTAACATATGGAATGTTTTGATTTGATTCATTATTTGCAAGTGGGAAATTTAGGGAAAAATAGAGATAAATTTTTAGGCAACGTTAGCAAGCAAGCCGGTAAGGGAAACTGGTTTTGGGCCTTTAGGTGCAAAGCTAAACTGTATTCGTGGGAATTCGGAATGCAGATGTATGAGGACGCCTATTGGAATTTTTTTCGAAATGATATATCTTCGATTAAAGAATTGATTTCTAAACACAACGTTTTTGTACATGATAGACACGACATAGATTCTCTTTTTAATTATAAACATCAGACTGGCTATTCTGATCATTATTCTGATATTGCAATTCGCAGGTGTTTAATAAGGATGGGAGTCTGGTTTCAAGGCAGCGATATCTTTGATTTGAAAGATACAAAATTTATTGATTCTAATGTTTCTTTTCATTTGCCGCATTTAATTGAGGGCAATAATAAATCAGCACTATCCTGGCTGAATGAAAATCGCTATATTGTCATAGCCAGAGAAACCGAAGATAAGTGTAAGCTCTCGGAGATAATGATTAAATGAGTATTGAGTTTAATGGTACAAGCGAGATTATAAACAATTTTTACAATCTCAGACTTGCTCATTCTAGAAACGGAAATGAGAACGAAACTGCAACAGGATGGAAAGCTGCAAGTTGGTCTTCTTCAGGATACCAGCGTCGAATTTTTGACGTAATTATGAAGAATGTTAAAGGGTCTCAAACGAATTATGACAGTGTGTTGGATGTTGGGTGCGGGGTTGGAGACTTCTTGCCTTATTTGTTCAAAAACCATTATAAAAGAAGCGGTTGGACATATACAGGAATAGACATATCTGAGGATGTGATACAAGAAGCGAAGAGGCAGGCAGAAAGCGTGTGGGAAACCCTGCCTCATCGGGAAGGTCTCGAACTAATCCCGACTTCAAGAATTAGCTTTGGCTGTGGAGATTTTTTAGATTTAGAATTTGAGAAATCTTTTGAATGGGTAATTGCTGCGGGGACTTTTAATCTCAGATTGCTTGATTCGCCCAATCAATACGCATATCTTTTTTCTGTTCTTGAAAAAATGTTCAACCTGTGCGACGAAGGAGTCATTGTCACGATCTTGTCAGATAGAGCAAACCAACGAAGTGATGGCCACAAACAATTCAGATTTAATGATTTGTTTTATTATGAGCCGTCTAAAGTTTTAAATCATTGTTTAACACACATAACAGAAAATGTTGTAATCGATCATAGTTCTTTAGATTATCAATTTGTTCTTACTCTTTATCCAAATGATTTCGAACAAAGAATTATAGAAAGGGATGACAATGAAAAAGCCTAGAGCAGTACCTAGTCGTGATGAAAGATATATGGCCATGGCACTGTGGGCAGCGTCTTTTTCGAAAGACCCTGATACACAGGTTGGGGCTTTTATTATAGATTCTTCGAATCGTCCACTGGGTTGGGGATACAACGGCCCACCATCTTCGATAAAGGACGAAGATATAAATTGGGAACGACCTCACAAATATGACTACGTGGAACATGCTGAAGAAAATGCAATAGATTTTAGCAGACTGGGCTTTCAAACTTTAGATGGTTCTACTCTTTATGTTACTGCTAGGCCGTGTAAAAAATGCATGCTCAAAATTGTTAAAAATAAAATTGATAAAGTTATTTTTTTTCCATATAAATCTAAAGATTCAAAATCTTCTTTAAACAGTGCTGATTCTATCCAAAAAGTACAAGAGATTGCAAAAAAAGGCAATGTAACCCTTCAAGAATTTGAAGGAAATTTAAATTGGATCAGAGATAGAGTTTCCCAGATGGAGTTGTTGGGAGTTTTTGAATAAATATTCCATATATAGTTGTATGAGTATTCAAGGAGCGAGAATAGGAGTTTCGTGTGATCTCACGACAAACTCCAACTGTTTAGATAAATTTGGATGTCCGTCCAATGTTTGTCCTGATTTTACCATTAGAAGGCACGATGTTAAGCCGCCATTTAGACTGGCTGCTGATGATTGTGATGGTCCTTTAGACTTGACAGACCCAGACACTGGGGAACTAGACACGTCTTTGGTGTTAGAGGCAAACATGTGGGCTATTGCTAAGTTAAAGACGAGCATTGACACATCTGATACCTACTTTAGGTTGGCAGACGACATTGGGTTTGAACAGGTGATGGTTGGCGACATCATCATCATGGATAGAGTTAGACTTCCTGAGCATATGCTTGTGACTGGATTTGATGAAACAAATAAGTTAATTCAAGTTCAGAGAGGATATAATGGAACCAATGAGTCTTCATGGAAGAAAGGATCTTCGATGAGGATATTTAGGGTTTTGGATGCGTCTGCTGTTATAGAGTTGGTTTTGGGAGACATAACTCAGGAAGACGGAACAACTTTAAAAGACCAGTTATTAGAAACTCTTTTGGTATATAATTGGAACGCCAATAACACATGTCTTCCTGGTTGTTATTGGTTTGAATTTAAACTTTTGAAAATGGAAGAGAGCGTGAGCTTTCTTTCATCTAGTGCCCCATCTGTCACCCCCAGTTTCACACCTAGCAGTCTTACGCCTACTGATTTTGGCTGCACCATAGGATCAGGTGTCGAATGGGTTAGGAGATTTCCAACGACAGGCGAAGGGTTTTTAATTCACATTCCTTTTTCTCCTACAACGGAATAGGTTAATGGTATTGACGCCAAGACAGGCAGAGAGCTATTCTGTAATTTATAAATAATTAAACCTCGCATTCCCCAAGGAGCGGTTATGTTAGTGTCAGATTTCTTAATCGACAGAATGAAAAATTCTGGAATTGAACACGTCTTTGGAGTTCCTGGAGATTATGTTCTTAATTTCTATAAAAAATTAAATAATTCAGACATAAGTTTGATCAACACTACAGACGAAAATCACGCAGGATTTGCAGCAGATGCGTATTCTAGAATAAAGGGTATTGGTTGCGTTTGTGTCACATATAATGTTGGAGCAGCAAAACTTATAAATGCAGTTCAATGTGCTTATGCTGAGAGGTCTCCTTTAGTTGTCATTTCAGGTTCGCCTGGAATGAAAGAGCGAGACGAAGGTGTTTTGCTCCATCATATGGTTCGTTCATTCGAGTGTCAAAAAGAAGTTTTTGAAAATTTCACATGTGAGTCTGTTGTTCTAGACGACCCGAATACAGCGGGATACAAAATCGATAAAGCTTTTGAAGCCCTTCACTACTATAAGCAGCCCATCTATATTGAGCTTCCAAGAGACGTTGCGGACAAGCCGATTGGTTACGATGTTTACAAGCAGGGAACTCCAGATTCTCCAAGTACAGATTTGCAAAACTTAGAAGAGTCTTTTGAAGAAGTTGAAACTTGGATAAATAATTCAAAAAATCCAGTTATATTAGCAGGGATTGAGGTTTCAAGATTTGGACTTGGATCTAAACTGGTCAAGTTTGCTGAAAAAGCGAACATTCCAATTGCAACAACTCTTCTTAGCAAATCAGTAATTGGCGAGACTCATCCGCTTTATTTAGGCGTATATGCTGGAAGCACGAGTCAAGAGGGAGTGCAGGCAGCAGTCGAGGGATCTGATTGTCTTCTTATGTTTGGGGCGATGCTCACTGATATGACATTAAGCTTTATGCCTTCAAAATTTGTAAAAAGGAATACCGTATCTTGCAGCATACAAGGATTGAAAGTTAAAAATCATATGTATGCTTCTGTAAATTTTGAAGACTTTTGCAATAAACTTTTTGATGAGGCTTCGATTCCTACCCATTCAAACAAGCCTTCTGTGGTGAATACTCGATCTAATAAGAGTTTCTCTCCGCTTGCGGGTACTCCGATTACGAGCAAAAGGTTGTTTGATAAAATTGATTCTTTGCTGACAAAAGATATGTCGGTCGTTGCAGACATAGGCGACAGTTTGTTTGGGGCAGCAGATTTAACAATGCATCACAAAAATGCTTTTTTAGGTTCTGCATTTTACACAAGTATGGGCACATCAATTCCGGGAGCGTTGGGGGCAGGATTTGCCAGACCCGATAGCAGGACTATTGTGATAGTTGGCGATGGTGCTTTTCAAATGTCTTGCACGGAGTTAAGCACTATTGTTGCGAATAAATTAAATCCAATTATATTCATATTGAATAATCATGGTTATACCACAGAAAGATTTTTATTGGATGGGGATTTTAATGATATTCCTGACTGGAACTATCATAAGTTTGTTGATATAATTGGCGGAGGTAAAGGGGCGATGGTAGAGACTGAATCTGAATTAGAGTCAGTTGTTGACGAGGCCCTTAATGCTAAGGAAATGTTTTTGATTAATGTTTCCTTAGACTCATATGATGTTTCAAATGCTTTGGAGAGGATGACAAGCGGGCTTGCGAAAAAAGTCTAAATAAAAATATGAAAAACAACAAAAATAACAATTCCAGAGACACGGGAAACTACGAGGTTAGAATAAACGAAAGGATTAGAATATCCCCAATTGTAGTTATAGACAAAGATGGGAAAAACTTGGGAACCAAGCCCATAAAGGACGCCCAGTACATGGCAAGAAAAGATGGTCTAGATTTGGTGGAGATCTCTCCTAATTCTAGACCTCCTGTCTGTCGAATAATGGACTACAGCAAACATAAATATGAAAAGTCTATTAAAGAGAAGAATCAAAAAAGAAATTCTCAAACTGCACAAACTAAAGAAATTCGCTTAAGGCCATCTATTGGCAAACACGACATAGACACAAAGGTCAAAGCAGCTAGAAAATTTTTGGCTCAAGGCAACAAGGTGCAATTTAGGTTGCAATACAGACGACGAGAGAACGCACATAAAGAACAGGGATTCGAAGTCTTAGACGGAATTATAGAAGATTTAAAAGATATTGGATTGGCGGTCTCAAAGCCGAAACTTAATGGAAATAATTTGAATTGTTTAATAGAGCCATTGAAACAATAAATCGGGAATAAGTCGATGAAATCCAGCATTAAGGTCGGTTTAGGCGAATTCGATTCAAGAGTTGCTTTCAACATGGACGCTTTGATTGAAGATAAAAATAAAGTTATAAACATTGTTTATAAAAACATAAACAAAAGAAGCAAGTTTTCAAAATGTGTTTTCAAGGATTTGAAGTCATATAAAACTTTATTTTTAAACAATCCTAAAAAAAAGATTGTTAATATATTTGGCAAGAAAGGATCTTGCTTGTATGATTTTTTAAGCATCTGCAATGTAGAGCATCCTGATATTTTTGATGTGCTTAATGGCATTTTTAACCCATCAAACTTCAAATCCCTATTAGACTTTATAGATTTATCAGACTACGCAAGTAAAGAAACCCCAGGTATTCAAAATAATGTTAACAAGTCTGCTAGGCAATATTTAAATTCTTATTTAAAAAAATCTTCGATTAACCCTTCCCTGTATATTCGGTTGTTAAAAGACAAAAGTGAAGTACAGAAGCTTAGAAACAAAAAAGAGTCTAGTCGTGTATGCATCGACTTAGACAGATGGATGAGCACGGCAGACGATTTTTCTAAGTATTGTTATGGAGTTGATTCATTTGACGATGAAGTTAAATTGGCTACTGAAAAGTCTAACGCTCTAAAGGCTTATGGCCTCAATGAGTTTTCAAAGATGATCATGGATAGTGTTGCCACAAAAGAAGAATCATATTATGGATTTAATCGTTTGAACATGGGCGATGCTTCAATAATTCTTGCAAAACAGCATGGATATAATTTTTCGGATTATGACAGTCTAAAAGTTTTTTCTTCCCCTGTTTTCAATATTCCTTCTGCATTGAAGGCTTCTTCTAAAGTTGGAAAAATTCTAAATAAAATAGAAAAATTTGATAAGGTGGGAAATAGAGCGTTGTTTGACCATCTATTCGTTTTGTATACTTTTGGAGACTTTGAAAAACAACTTTGTGTCGATAAATTTAAGACGCTTTGCGAAAAAGAAGCATGTTCTTACTTAATTAGGAATGAAATTATTTCTCCGGTCATATTGGGAGAGAGATCTGGTAAGTGTTATTTTGTATCATATTGGAGCTAATCATGGCAAATGTAGAAATAAATGTAGAAATCACAGAAAAGGCTTTAAAAGAGGTCAGATCAACTATTAAAGATCAAGAAATTGAAGTCAATGTGTTACGAGTAGGAGTCGTTGGAGGAGGGTGCAGCGGATTCCAGTATCAATTGGGGTTCATAGATGATTCTGAGGTCACAGAAGATGACTACATTTTAAAGGAAGAAGAAGATTTGAAAGTTGTTATTGATAAAAAGTCTCTCATTCATATGGATGGCACAGTGATAGACTTTCATGAAGATATAAATAAGCGTGGATTTGCGTTTACAAATCCAAACGCAAAGTCCAATTGTGGATGCGGGTCTAGCTTTAGTTGTTGAGGAATATAGATGATTATAGGAATGAATTATGTAAATGGCGATTTTTGTCCAACTCGCCCTGATTTTGAAAACATAAACCCAGCTACAGAAGATAGTTTGGGAAGTTTTCCAGAGAGCACAAAACAAGAGGTTGAGGAAGCTGTATCTGTCGCTCGTGCGGTTCAACATGGCTGGAAGAAAGTAAGCAGAGTCCAACGAGCAGACTTTTTCGACACGCTCGCTCAGTTGCTAAAGAGAGATCATGACGACTTGGTTAAAACCATTTCTCTTGAAACAGGAAAGAATACAAACGAGTCACATGCAGAAGTAATTGAAGCCCTGCATATGTGTCAAGTGGCAGCGTCTGCTGGTCGTCAGCCTTATGGAGAAGTGATTGCATCTGAACTGTCAACTAAAGATGCAAAAGTAATAAGAAAACCCAAAGGCGTAATAGCAGTCATCAGTCCTTGGAATTTCCCTCTTGCGATTGGTTCATTTTGGTCATCTGCTCCAGCAATTGTGGAAGGCAACACGGTGGTGCATAAGCCATCAGAATTAACACCTATGATCGCACAAAAGGTCGCCAAGCTGTACGACGAAGCAGGCTTCCCACCAGGCGTGTACAACATGGTACACGGTGCTGGAGAAACAGGAAAAGCCCTTGTCAGATCGGAAGTCGATCACATCTTGTTTACTGGCTCTGCGGAAGTAGGACAGGAAATAAGAAAGCACTGCGCAGAATCATTCACAAAAACTTGCAGCATGGAGTGTGGATCAAAGTCCGCCACAATTGTATTTGAGGATGGAAATTATGATTTGGCATTAGAGGCAACAATCGCCTCCGCTTTCAAGCTAAGTGGACAACGATGTGTAAGTTCGAGCAGGATTTTGGTTCAAAGATCGATCTTTGATAAGTTTTCCAGAGATTTCTCTAGTCATGCTGCATCCCTTGGTACAGGTTGTCCCTTTGAAACTGATGCTCCTTTTTACGGACCTATCATCAGCAAAGAACAAATGGATAAAGTTATGTCTTTCAATCAAATGGTGAGAGATGACAAAGATGCCAAGGTTCTAGTTTCTGGATCTCCTGATTCCACAACTAAGAACACACATCCAAAAGGATATTTTTTAACACCTTTTGTTTATCAGTGTGAATGGGGCGAGAAAGAGTTTTTAAAGAACGAAGTCTTTGGTCCACATGTTGTATTGATCCCATTTGATGATTTAGATGACGCAATCAGAATTTATAATGACACTGATTACGGACTTGCTTTGGGAATCGTGACAGACGACTACAGAAAGCATAAAATAATTGAGCAAGAATGTACAACTGGAATGCTCTACTTAAACGGCGGATCGATTGCTGCCGAATCCCACCTTCCATTTTCAAGCTGGAAGAAGAGCGGATATGGAGCATCTGCTTCTGCCACATATAAAGCGGTAACTCATACAATGGCAGTTACTGCAAATTATGAACACGGTATAAGTTGGGCACAAGGTATGAAAACAGGTAATTAAAATGAGTTCACCAGAAAATTTTCGAGAAGAATTAGAAACTTTAATAAACTGTTGCAGCAAGGAAAATGGCTCCAATACTCCTGATTGGATACTGGCAGAATATTTGTCTGACTGTCTTGCAAGTTTTGACCTTGCCACAATGAGAAGAGAAAAGTGGTATGGTAGAAATGAAGTAGATGCAGTTTGTTTGGATAAACCAAGGTAATATTTTGATGAAAAGCATAGGAATAATAGGACAAGGCTTTGTTGGAAGTGCTTTGTATGAGGGCTTCAAACACGCTTTTGCTGTGAACACATATGACATATCCAAAGGCTTTAAAAGGTCTTTTATCCCTGATTGGGTTCCAAGATCAGAAGAGCATGAAGATGTAGTCATACAGTTTGTAGAGCAAGTGGATAAAACTCTATCGTGTGAAGAAGGCTATAAATCTGTTTTGTCTCAAACAGATGGTCCTATATTTGTGTGTTTGCCGACGCCTATGAATAAAAGTGGCGAATGCGATTTGAGCATTTTAAGAAGTGCCTTAAAGATGTTGGATGATCTTTCTGAAGAAGTTAGAACTGTGGTAATAAAATCAACTGTGCCTCCTGGCACAGTTGATGGTTTCAATTCAGAATTCAAAAACAATATTTGCTTCAATCCAGAGTTTCTCACGGAGAGAAATGCAGTAGAAGATTTCAAAAATCAAAATAGGATCATCATAGGAGGACCAGAAGAAAGTTTGGAAATCCTTAGTCAAGTTTTTGAGTCTTCATTTCCCGAAGTCCCTCTATTTAAAACATCTTCATCAGTTGCAGAGCTTGTGAAGTATACAACTAATTGCTTCTTGGCTGTTAAGGTTTCATTTGCCAATGAACTTTTTGAATTGTGTAAAGCTATCAATGTCGATTATGACGAAGTGGCAAAACATGCAACGAAAGATGAAAGACTTGGCAATTCTCACTGGAGCGTGCCGGGACCGGATGGAAAAAATGGATTTGGCGGAAGTTGCTTCCCGAAGGATTTGAACGCTATTTTGCAACTTTGTAAGTCTAATGATGTGGATTGTTCAACAATGTCTGCTGCATGGGAAACCAATCTAAGAGTCAGACCAGAAAAAGATTGGGAAACACTAAAAGGAAGAGCCGTTAGCGAATGAATATTTCAGAACAAGAGTTGCTATCTATGCTTGAAGAGGCTTATCAATCTGGATATGAAGGCTACTTTGAGCAAATGACTGCAAATTGCTATGCAATAGTGCAAAAATACAAAGATGAGAATAAACATCTGGCTCAGTCGCAAAATGCGGAACTCAATAGTGCGAATCTAAGTGTACAAGCCACTAGTCGGGATTGGTACAGACACAGTATCGACAACCCCTATGTTTCTTTTGTAAACTCAGAGACAGATCATTACATCCAAATCGGAGAAACTCATTCTGCTGGTACTAACAGGAACGGAGATGATTTTTCAAATGTTCAAATAAATTCAATTCCAGAGAATGTTTCGATACAACACACAGTACCGAACGTCCTCAGTTACACTTTATAAAAATATTTTTAGAATTTTGTTCAAGATACTATTTTAATAAATACAACTTTAACCAGATAAGAGGTTTCAAAATGAGCAGCATTGTAGGCGTAGACGGAACTAAAGCAGCCAAAGTTCCAAAGATAAAAGCAGTACATCCTTTTAGATCGAAGATTCTTGTAGAGATTATCAATGGTGAAGAGATGATTGATACATCCTTAGTTCTACCAGATGGGCTGGAGAACGAAGGCCCCCCACAGGCTTATATCATGGAGTTGGGACCAGCGTTTGATGACAATTGTGGTATCAAAGTAGGCCAAAGGGTCTTCTGGGATGGAAAAGGATTGGCAGTCGCAGACCCTCGTGGGGCTGAAAAAGGAAGAGTCATTGCTCTTTTGGAAATTCATAACATTCACGGGATTGTCGAAGAAGAATAATCTTTTTGTAAAATTATGGCATCTCCTGATTACTACGAAATATTAGGCGTCTCAAGAGATGCTGGCGATGATGAAATCAATAAGGCTTATCGCAACCTTGCCAGACAGACACATCCTGATGCCAATCCTGACGACCCAGATGCTGCTAATAAGTTCAAGTCAATATGTGGGGCATACGATGTTCTAAAAGATCCAATCAAAAGGCGTTCATACGATAGACATGTCTCTGGCTCGTTCGGAGACATGTTTTCTTTTAGACGTAGAGCTTGGGAAGTCAGACCGCTTAAACATATATTGGTTGAATTAGAAATTGATCTGATAGATGCGTTTCAAGGATGTAAAAAAGATGTAAAAGTAGAGAAGAACAAGCCTTGCAAATCCTGCTCCTCAGAGGGCTATACAGAATTTAAAACGTGTAGCACCTGCCTCGGCAAGGGAGTTTTAAACATACAGCAAGGATTTTTTAATTTACAGGCCAAGTGCAATGTTTGCAAGGGTAGAGGTCAAACGCCTTCTAAAAAATGTGACAAATGTAGAGGGAGCGGCAATGATGGGGTTGAGAATTTTACCTTTAAAGTTAACATTCCAATTGGCGTTCAGACTGGGAGTCAGCTTGTGATGAAAGGCGAGGGAGAAGAAACTCCTGATGGTCGCTTTGGAGATTTGCTGATTGCCATAAAGGTAAGAGAAGATGACTATTTTTCCTATGCCCCAAATGGTTTAGATTTAGAGGCAGAGGTATCAGCTTCGTATGCAGAGCTTGTTCTTGGAAGCCATGTAGAGGTAAGAACACTGGGTTCTGTCATGTTGTTAAAAATTCCTGCTGGCACAAAAGTTGGACAGATTTTTAAAGTGGAGGGTCAAGGGATGCCTTCTGTGGAAAATCAAAAAGTTAGAGGCAATCTTTTGATTAAGATAGTTTTAGATGTTCCTGAAAAAGTATCTGAAAAACATAAAGAGATTCTTTCTGAGTTATTGAAGATAGAAAAAAAGAGTGATGTATAACTAGATTATAGAAAGAGGTAAAAACAATGGATCTTAAGCAAATTTTAGAAAACAAGTTGATGTGGGTAGCTGGAGCAATAGCAGTTGCTTTGCTATTTGTGTCCTTAGCAGGACCAGTAATAGTTGATCGCATAACAGACAAAGTTGTAGAAAGATTGATGAAGGATTATTCACCAGGTCCTTATTTTCCTGGAATTGATCCCGACAAAGTTAATCCAAACATTTGGAGAGACAAAACAGCTAATAAGGCCATTCGATTTGAACCAGAGAACAATTGGGAAAGCCAGTGGGAAGAGCAACGTCAGTGACACATGATGTTTTGAATTTTAGAGTTTTCTTCTGAATTGTTTTTATTATGACGCTGGAACGTGACGGTAATGTTCTTGCCTACTTCGGGTTTTTTCCCGTTTATGCGATTGAATTCGTCAAGCGTTAAAAATATTTTTGTTCCATCGGATAGAAATACCGATATTGGATTTTTGTTCTTTTGAATTAGTATGATTTTTGAACTTCTTTTCACTGTTGGCAATCCGAGGCTTGGCATGTTTACCACAAGGTCTAGACTTGGTAAATGAACAGGGTGTCCCAGATATCCCATTGTTGGACTTTGCTCGCTCCCAGTCCAATCGCTCCCAAGATATGCTCCAGCATTATTTGTGGTGGCACCATCGTTGTGCTTGCCAACAGTATTTTGCTCTTGCATTTTTTTTTCAATGTATTCTTTAAATTTAATCATTGTTACTCTTATATTTTCATAAGCTAATTTATTTATGTTTAAAGGGATTAAATGTCAAAAAATAATATGTCACTAGTATCTATGACGGGTTTGGTTCCAATGCATGTTGAGCTACTTGTTGATGGTGAAAAAGTGTCCAAAGTCTTGTTTTATGATTTTTCAAATTCAAAAACATATGAATCTTCGGAGTTTAAAGAAGTATCAGCAGACATTGTTAAAGTATTAGGAGAGGCGATCATGCAGGAGCAAATATTAGATGCTCCTACAATTCCTATGGACATTTCATCTGCTATGATTCAGAGGGCGAATGCCCAGAAACAGGCCGATGTTCTAAATAACTTTGAGATTGATAAAGAAGACGATATGGAGAAAGACGATGAGCGAGTACAATCTGCCGATAAAGATTCAAATTCCGGGGAAGAAGGATAGTAAAATGTGGCACTCACAGCCTGGTTTAGAGAATGTTATAAATTGGATAAATGACAAGAATTTAGATCCATATTTAACAAATGAGCTTATTAAAAAGGCCAAAAAATATCCGCCAGGAGCCTACGAACAATTTCGTAAAAATTTCAATAATTACGTTATAGCTATTCAAAAAAAGAAAAATTCTGATTCCTAGTTACTTATTTAATACATGGAAAATAAAAATAAACCTAGAGTGAAAGCGGAAGCAAGTCCGGTCACTTCAGAAGTTAAAAATTGGGACTGTCCAGATGTGAAAAGTATCTGTACAAAGATAGATGCTGATGACGATTGCTTTATGCCTTCTCATTACAAAAGTTCGAATGGCAGCCACATGGCGGGACTGTTTGCCAACTTGTCTGAAAAAGAAGAAGATTACACTGGCGAGAAATATACTAGAATTCCCAATAGAGGATTTGTTCAGATAGATTGTGGATTTTCTTTAGATGTTTCTAATGGGTACAAGGTTCGATTTTCTGTCAATGAAGAACTGTCTGGCAAGGGGTTATTTTTAGTTTCTCCAAACCAGATGACAGAGGGAAGAGTTGTTTTGACCTTGATGAATTTGGGAAAAGAATTTATGATGATAAAAAATAAAGATCCTATTGCGACAATGTGGGTCGAACCTGTCTATTCGTTTGAATGGGTTTAAGGAGTCAATATGAGTAAAAATGTATTTGCAGTAATTACAGTTGCTAGACAGGTTGAAGGTGAATACGTATTCATCAAAACAGAAAAAGCATTTAGTAGTGCAAAAAAGGCAGATAGTCTTTTGCAAAGTCTTAAAAGCCAATACTCGACTGACGGAAAAGTCAATATAGTAAACATAGCCACACCGCAAGGAGATGCTGAATGCTTCTGTGAGGTTGGTGCTTTCGAAATAGAATTAGAGGATTAAAATGCCAGATCAAAACCCACACAATCCTCTGGAGGGAGAACGTCCAGAAATGACGATCAACCTTCATGACGGAAGTGAAGAACAGATATCAATAGTTGTCGTTCATCGTGACCGACCAGAATACCTAAATATTTGTTTGCAATCTATTGCCGTAACTAGTTTCAACAACAATTACGAAATTATTGTTGTTGATAATGGATCGGATAATGATAGTCAGGATTTTCTAGATGACATTGATGGTGAGGTTAAGGTTGTTAAAAACGATAAAAATCTTTACTGGTCCGAAGCTTGTAATATAGGATATCAAAATGCAAGTAAAGATTCAAAATACATAGTTTTCATGCATTGCGATGTGGTCGTTACAAATCCTGCGTGGTTGGATCTTTTGGTTAACGTTTGCGAGTCTCAAAATGCTGGGATTGTTGGAGTCGAACTTCAGTCGTACTACATGCAACAACAGAAGGTTGACTTTGTACAGGAGTGGCTGATGATGGCCACAAGAGAGTGCTGGGAAGCCGTTGGTCCATGGCCAGAACACTTGCCACAAGTTGGTCCTGCATTTATTGTGACGGTGAAAGCGCAACACAAGGGATATAAGCCTCAGATTATGAGGAATCCGATTGCACATCACTATAGAATATTTAGTCTAGATATCAACGAGTACGAAAGACTAACAGAGTCAGCAATGGTTACTATACCTCAATTGCTTAAAGATGCTCAAAGCGATTCTGTTAAACCAATTGTTTAATATTAAAAATTCATAAAACCTATGGTGTGCAGGTGGCACCTTTGATCTGTTTCACTTAGTCAATATTTCGTATCCACCTTTAGTCACTAAAACTGTATGCTCAAATTGAGCAGACAGTTTTTTGTCTGTGGTAATCGCCGTCCAATTGTCTTCTAAAAGCATTGCTTGGCGTTCCCCTTCGCACAGCATTGGTTCAATTGTGAAAATCATGCCTTCTTCCAGACTGATTAGAAATCCGTCTTTTACAGATTTATAGTCGTGCTGCACGAATGGAGGCTCGTGAAATTCAAGTCCTACCCCATGACCACAAAATGCGTTGACAACGCTAAATCCGTTAGATTCAGCATGTTGGGTAATTACTTTGGCGATACCCGACAGCATACTTTGAGGCTTCACTGTCTCTATGCTCATCATGAGGCATTCTTTGGTCGTCTGAACCAGTTCCTTCGCAGTTTCGTTTATTTCTCCGACTGCAAACATTCTGCTCGTGTCCCCATAGAATCCGTCTAGGATTGTGGTTATGTCGATATTCAGAATGTCTCCGTTCTTGAGGACGGTTTGATCTGGAATGCCGTGGCATATTACTTCGTTGATGGAAATACATGTTTCTTTTGGAAATCCTTTGTAGTTCAGTGGAGCAGAGGTAGCTCCATTATCTTTTATGAATTTAGCTGCAATATTATTGATTTCTTCTGTAGTGATTCCTTCTACTACAAATTCCTCAATGTAATCTAGTGTCTCAGCAGCAAGTTTGCAGCTTATTCGTATTCCATCTATTTGCTGCTTATTCTTGATTATGATTTCGTTCACTATTTGAGTCCTAGTAAGTCTAAATACTTTCGAGAAGCATAACTGAATGTCTGCTTTCCTAAATAAGTGTCTTTTTCAACAGTTGCTACAGCAATTCTTTTGAGTTCTTTTTCTATCTCGTATTCCAAATCTTCGCATTCAACGTGCTTCATTACCATGCTTCTGATGAAAGCATTGTCTATATTTGAAACCTTCTCCCATAGTTCTTTTCTTGGAAGATTTTTGTATTTCTGAAACTGATTTACAGTTTCCACAGTTTTGTTTTTGATGTTTGCATGTCTTTCCTTTATATCGTCTACCAATTCTTTTACGTGAGGAAAGTATGCAGTTACTTCATCTTCTTCTCCCTCTATTGTTTTTGGGATCAGTCTTTTGAGAGATGTGTCTCCCAGCATGTGATGTTTTTCTACATACTTGGGATCTTTTAATTTCACTCTTTTGCCTGTTTTTTTATCACGAAAAACCATGCCCTCAAAGTCTTCGATCTCAGATGCAGCTTTTTGCATCATGTTTTTAATTTCCTCTTCGCTTGTGGCATCCCATCTCTGAGGGCGGTTGGCACCAATTCTTTTTGAGATTTTGTCCAATTCGCTTTCTGTTTCTTCTTTGTGCGTTTCAACGTTTCTTCCAGCTAAAAGATATAATCCCCATTGGCTCTCTTTGTATTTTGTCAACACGGTTGATGCGTCATGAATGAATTCAAAAACGTATGTGTGGCTTGTGTCTTCTCGGTTGAAATTAAGTTTCTTTACATACTTGCCAATCTCATACATAAGGTTGTAATTCCCTCCATGAAATCCTTTGACTGTATTTTTCATATCGGATTCGTATGAACTTAACATTCTTCTCGTGTGCCATTGTGGGCTAGATGGATCATAGGTTGAGAAAAACACTCCAACCATGGTTCCATCTAGCTTTTCAAGCATTTCCGAATCGTTCATGTCGATTTCGTCAGATTCTTTTTCTCCTTGATTGAAAAATCTGATGAAAGGAAAGCTTTTGATTTCTTTTAGCGGATCGTCGCCATGAAAGAAATTATTTGCATGTGGTTTTTCTACTACCATTCCACGAACAAGTCTATTGAACTCGTTTTTATCTTTCATTCCATAATTTAAGATCCATGATGAACCTTTATCACCGACTAGAATGTCTTTCTCCTTGAGCCAGTTGAAGTCGCCCAGTGCCAATTTCGTTATAATCAGACGTAGCTGGTCTTTTTCTGAAGAAGTTGTTTCCATTTCAAGAATCGCTTTTCTTGTATGAAGCTTTTGAATGAGATCCGGTACATTGTACTTTTCTGGATGAGAGTTGTATACTTATTTGGGCAACTTTTTGATAAATTCTTCCCATTCTGGATGATCGTGAATTACGATTTTGTTTTTTGCGTAAAAATTGGCATATGCCATGCAGAATAATTCTTCCATTCCTTGATGCTGTCTTGGTTTATTTGTTTTTTTGACAACTTTCGTCCATTCTTTTTTACTTTCTTCATCAAGTAAGTAATTCCATACTGCATGGCCCAATTCGTGCAGGAAGGTGAATTCTCTTCCGTAGTTCCATGGGCCAGCAAGTTTTATTTTCTTCTTTTTTTCATCTATTTCACCAATGTGGTCCCCATCCAGAGTGTTTCCCTTTTCAAATTCTACTTTATATTTTTCAATAAGGGATCGATGACTCTTTGGTACTTTTCCAAGGGTCTTTTTTACGTTGTAATCTGATTCTATTAAAAATTGTCTAAAATTCATTTTTCTATTTTATATACAGTTTCTGACTTGAAAATGCACATTAATGTAACTATTAATAAAGTTAGAAATTATGCCCTTTTAATAATTTCTAATTGTAAAAGGGAATCAGACGATAGATTTTAATTTCCGTCATGTCCTTATGTAAAAAGGAGTCTTGTTTGAAGACTTGAAACTTAAAGCAATGCCCAACTGAGCCACGATTCAGTTAACGTGATTTCATGCTGCTATTTACATTGATTGCCATTAACACAGACTTGATAAATGGATAAATTTTTAGAATAAAAAAGAATTGTTTTCTTTATTCCGCTAAAGAAACTTTGTTTAATCGTATTACGTTTCTTTTTTATTTTTAATTGTTCCATGCGGATGTTTTGTTAGTTGAGTTTAGTTTTGGTGCAACCCGCCAAAATAACAAATTAAACCAAATAATTTAGCAAATTTTTGTGGCAATAGGTGCATGGCTAGAAAAGCTCGCTTTTAAGCGAGCTTTTCTTTTTTGTTGATTGATATATACAGTACAAGCCTTTTTAGTATTGGAGTATCATATATGGCACCAAGGAAACGTCAAAAGTCCTCTTCGAGTAATAAATTCCACATGGAATTTAAAAATACGGCACAAAAGTTAGCATGGGCAGCATTCCAGCAACATGACGTGTTGTTTCTTACAGGACCCGCAGGAGTGGGCAAGACTCATCTAGCGATGGCTTTTGCAATTAGCGAATTGCTTCAAAAAAATTGTAAAAGAATAATTTTAACAAGACCGATTGTTGAGTCGGGTGAAAATTTAGGATTTTTGCCTGGAGATTTTCAAGAGAAAGTCGATCCATACATGTCTCCTCTTTATGATGTTCTAGGAAAGCTCGTTGGTTATCAAGGACCGCAGAGAGAAGAAGTAGAAAAATGCATAGAAGTTGCTCCAATTGCGTACATGAGAGGAAGAACTTTTGATGATTCGATTTGCATTTTTGATGAATCTCAAAATGCTACCAAGGGTCAACTGACCTTGTTTATGAGTAGATTTGGAGAAAATAGCAAGCTGATAATAACAGGCGACCCAATGCAAAGCGACATTGGGAATAGAACTGGATTGGTCGATGTGATGACTCGTTTGGAAACTTTAAAAGGAATAGGAATAATCAGGTTTAAGAATGACAACATAGTTCGTCATCCTTTGGTTGGTCAAATTTTAGATAAACTTAGTGAATAAAAATATGGCTGATTTCGTTTACACAGCAGATAGCGGGAGTTATCAGACAAGTGGCAAGTCTGATGTGGTATCGCCTGCGCAATCTTGGTCTTCAATTGGCGACTTGTTCAAGGACGCTTCACACAGGAAGGAAGACTGACCATGGCGGATTTCAGTTTTGCAACAGACATTGATTTTGATCCGACTCCTATTGTATCTGCTGATGAATCGATCACTAGTGGCACCAATATAACCAGAGACTATAACTACAATTCCGGTGGTGCTGTTCCCAGCATGGGGTCAAATCAAAACTCTGTATTCAAAGCAACTATAAAAATACCAACGGGAAAAAATCCATACGGTTGCATTTTTGAAATGGGGTCGAATACCAAAGGTGGATATTGCGGCTTTAATTCATCAAGCACATTGATTGTCAGAATGGGAGATGGAAAATATCCCCCGGGCGGGCCAGGAACCCCTGAGGTCGATGTAAACAATTACGCTAGAGTTGAAATATCCACTGCATCCCTGCCACAGAATGTAGATTTTGATTTAATGTGGGAATTTCAAGTCGAACCAGTAGCGAGGGTTCGGGTATGGGTAGATAATGTCTTAGTTGCAGAAGACCAATCAGATGATGGGTCTCCGATGGAGACTGCTGGGCAACCTGCATCAAACCATCCGTGGGCGGATTCCAGCGATGGAAAATATAATGGTTTTAATGACGGAATTGTTAAAGAAAACGACGCCTATTATGCTGGTGTCGTGACAATTGCAGGATCAGGATTGCTTCTACAATCTGATTTAAGTTATTGGGCGGATACACTAGCAGAAGAGAGGCCAAAAACGATTAGCGGCACGGCAGATGTCGATCTTAGATTAAGTCATTCTGTAAATGGTGGGATTTCGATAGGAGGACAGGCTGAAATATCCTTTAGTTTATCTGACACCTCAAGTGGTGGCGTTGTAATATCGGGCCAGTCGTCAGTTAAAAGTAGTGCTTGGGGCGGCGTATCTTCTGGTGGCATCTCTGTCGCAGGTGAATCAACCGCTCTGGACAAATCAGACGAAAGGTACGTCACAGCATCGGGCGGGGTGTCAGTTTCTGGAACAAGTGCTGCTTCAATCACTGAACTTAGAGCAATGTCTCAAGGTTCTTTGATTATATCAAAAGACTCTTATGTTGACATTGTATCTGGTTCTCAACCAATAGCATATTGGAAGTTGGATGAATCGTCAGGTGCTTCTGTTGCTGAAAATTATGGAACGATTGGCACAGCAGTTGATGGAACATATAAAAACTTTGTGACTACTGGAGAGGGTGGCATACTTCAGGAAGTAGGGGGTTTCGCTGCTGAGTTTGATGGAGTAAACGACTATGTGTCAATTCCGGCCAATGATTTAATAGGCAACAATCCACTCGCTGCTGGGGGCACGTCGAGCGGTGGCTATCCGAACAAAAGCGTTGAAATTTGGTTTCAAGCATATTCTACTTATGGAAGACGCACAATATATTGTCAGGGTGGAGGGACAAGAGGGTTAAATATATACATCCTTGACGGAATTCTTTATGTTTATGGATATAACAATGGTGGTGCCGGTGCGAGCCAATGGGAAAAATTTGTATCCGCTCCTGTTGATGCAGGAGGGATCTATCATGTTGTGCTTACATTCGATAATCCAACCTTGTCAAATACAGGGGGTCAACTCAAAGGGTACTTGAATGGAGAAGAAATTGGATCTGAAAGTTGCGGTCAGCTTCGGTCACACACTCAAGCCCCTTTCATTGGCGGCACCACAGCCGGTGTAGAATACCATGATGGGTTTTTGGTTGGAAATTATTTTAATGGAAAAATAAACCATCTTTCTCTGCAAAATGCAACTTTATCGGCAACGGAAGTTAGAAGACATTATTCTGCTGGAGTTTATAACTTCAACATGATTCTGGATGGGAATCCTTCAGGAGGACTGGTGGCCGATGGCGGAGAACCCGCTGTGACACTAGCAAACCGATTCTGGCCCTCAATAACTTACAGATCTTCTAATCCATTTATCTTGTCTGGAGAGTCTGATCATTTAATAACGGGTTACAGACACGTTTCAGAAGGCGGAATCACACTAGGTGGCAGCTACGAACCATACAAGATAAGTTTTGTATCTTCTGGTGGATTGGTGCTAAGTGGGGATGCCGTAGAGGAAGTGCAGCTTTTTGTCACAGGATCTGGAGGAGTGTCGATTTCAGGCGAAGTAGACATTACGCCGAAAATTATTGCTTCAGGCGGCTTGACACTAAGGAGTCCTCGTCTGTTTACACTAATGGCTTCCGAATCCGCAGGATTCTGGCCGTTGGACGAGGGTTCTGGAACCGTGGCTAAAAACCGAAGCAGTTCTGGTAGTGCCGAGAATGGGATTCACGAAGGTAATATACGTTGGTCAGAGGGACTCATTCCTACAGAGTCTCCACTTGTGCGAGATTTTCAGAAAATTCCTGGTGATGACAGAGTAGAGAGGTCTGACGGAACCGAGTTAAGAGCGAGTGGAGATAAGTCCATTGAATTGTGGGTTAGTCCAAATTCCTTAAGTGGCAGACGGGCCATATACACCGCAGGTAATGCTGCAAACGGGTTCAATATCTATTTAGATGGATCTAGTTTGTATGCTGGAGCGTGGGACACATCTAACTCTTGGCAGGCTTTCATTAATGTTGATGATCTGGAGTTGGGCGAGATATATCATGTTGTTTTAACTTTCTTGGACAGCACATCTTTTAGACTTTATTTAAATGGTACAGAAGTTGGCAGTGATCTTTCTGTGGGTAGCATGTCTATCATTCCAGTGGCAACTGGATACTTCGGAGTAAGAGGCCAAACTAAATATCATGATGGTGATGTTTCTGGTATTGGCAACTTCTTTGAAGGCCGAATTGGATACATCGCATCTTACAATATAGTCTTATCTCAGTCTGACATAGAAACTAGACAGTCGTATACTTATTTTCCATATGGCCTATCCATTCCTGCTGAATCTGACGGAGGCATTACACTAAGCGGCAGTTCTGATTTGCTTCGTACAACGGGTGTTGGGGTAGCAGTTTCTGGTGAATCTGACTACTTGATGTCAAGCTACTACTTAGTAGAAGGTTCTGGTGGTCTGATACTAAGCGGGGATTCCGAAGAGCAAGAACAATATTTTGTTGAAGGTTCTGGCGGCATTGCACTAAGCGGCAGTTCTGATTTGCTTCGCACAACTGGCGTTAGGGCAACAGTTTCTGGTGAATCTGTCACGATATCAGGAGCACGTATTTTTGAAGGTTCTGGCGGTCTGATACTAAGCGGGGATTCCGAAGAGCAAGAACAATATTTTGTTGAAGGTTCTGGTGGAGTTACACTTAGCGGAAGTTATGAACCATATGAAATAAGTTTCACATCAGGTGGTGGCGTAATAACTTCTGGCGAGTCTGATGCTGGAATGACAAATACCTCAGTAGAAGGTTCTGGCGGTCTGATACTAAGATCTACGACGGAATCGAAATGGCAACAGTCTGTTACAGGTTCTGGAGGGATCACGATAGGCGGAGGCTCTGATGCTTATGTCAGTCTCTACATTGCAGGAGGTGGAGTATCATTATCTGGTCAGTCTGGCGTAACTTCTTCATCATTTAGTTTTGAGCCTTCTGGCGGCTTGGCTATATCAGGAAACTCTTCTATTAGGGGGGATTGGTTAGCAAGAGGTGGGGTCTCCTTAAGTGGAGAATCTAATGTTTACGTCACAAGGCAAATGGATGGAGAGGGCGGAGTTTCGATGTCTGGCCAAGCCGACTTAGTTGCTTCTTCGTTTGACTACACTTCTTCTGGTGGAATATCCCTCACAGGGGTTGCAGATGCTTTGCCAATAATATCACACACATCTTCTGGTGGTATTACACTTTCTGGAGAGGCATCTCTTGAAAGGAAATTTATAGCCAGCGGGGGGATTAGAGTTCTTCCTTTGACATTGTCCGACTTGATAACATCATCCGACGCAGTTGGATTCTGGAAATTCAATGAATCTTCTGGAACAGTATCGGACAATCTTGGAACAGAGGGTGATTCTTTAGATGGAGAGTATGTAGGACCTATCGATCTTGGGTCTCCTCCTATAATTCAAGCCACTACAGATACAACAATTGACCTTAGTGCAATCGACGCCGATAGAGTTCTAATACCAGACAGCGATTTTATAAACACTGGTGGTCCCTATACATCTAAGAGTGTAGAAATTTGGTTCTTGCCAACGAAATCAATATACTCATCTTTTAATCAAAACATGCCTCTTTGGCATCAGGGAGTAGGAGGGCCATCTCCAGCAATAAATGATTTTGGTCATGGTATTTGGATTGATTATGGTAGTAACAGCGTAGTTAACCCCTCTAGGGGTAATTACTTAGACATATGGATTTACGATTCTACAACAGATGTAGGAGTTGCAGAACCTTGGAGCATCCGTCTTGGAGGGGGGTTTACCCCGAATGCAGGCGGTTCTGCTCTTGACTTTGTTGCAAATTGGGACAAACCCCACCAGGTGGTGATTACTTTTGAAAGTAATTGGCCATCAACTGGAGCGACATTAAAAGCTTATTTGAACGGAGAGTTGATAGGAACACAAACCACAACTAAGTTGGCGAGATTGTACGACGACAGAGGAGCATGTACCGGATGCAACCCTTCTGGAGACAGAAATTTGGTTGGTGGGCATCTTGGATATGTGACTCAATCTGGGACGGCATCTCCCAAATTCTTTGATGGGCAATTAGGCTACACCGCTTATTGGAATTCAGTTTTAAGCACAGAAGATGTCTCTGCTCATTATAACTCTGGGTTTTATTTTTATTCTATGTCTATTCCTGCCGAATCTGACGGAGGAATTACATTAAGTGGCAGTTCTGATTTGCTTCGCACGACTGGTGTTGGAGTGTCAGTTGCTGGTGAGTCTGATGCTGGAATGACAAACATTTCAGTAGAAGGTTCTGGCGGTCTGGTACTAGCCGGGGATTCTATAGATCAAAGGGAGTATTCTGCCGAAGCTTCTGGTGGAATTATATTAAGCGGAGAGTCTGAAACTTCACTGATTATCCCTGTTGTTCCATCCGGTGGAATATTATTATCTGGCCAGTCTGGTGTAACATCGAATTCATTTGCTTTTGAATCTTCTGGTGGATTAGTTGTATCGGGAAGTTCTTCTGTTAGGGGAGACTGGGTAGCAAGAGGTGGAGTCCAACTTTCAGGTTCTGCAAATGTATTGTTAACCAAAAGATTCACATCATCTGGAGGATTATCTGTTTCAGGGGAATCCGACTATTTGATAAGTGGGTTCAACTATGTTTCATCTGGCGGCGTGATAATATCGGGTGATTCAAATGAAGGGGTAAAAGATTATAAATATGAATCTTCTGGCGGTCTCAGCCTGTCAGGTTTTGCAGAAAGCAAGTGGCTGATAGCATTCGAATCTTCTGGCGGTCTTTTAATTACAGAAAATATCTTTAACAAAACAGTAGTTGTTGTAGATTATATATTTACTCAAGATTTCCAATGGGCTGTACAGGGAGAGGTTTATTCCTTCCAGAACTTCCAGTGGGATGTGGGCGAGTCGCCATTAATGTTTTATAGAGTTGAAGGTGACTGCCAGCAGCCAGATTGCGAAAACGCTACTTTTGATGACGGTGAAACATGCACCCAAGGAAAAAGGTTTTTCCAGACTGTTGTTGCAAGATCGGTGTCAGATGTCTGCGAAAAATTAAAACAAGCATATTTCTCTTATCCGATGATATGGCCTGTTAAGAGTATAAAAAGATTTAGTAGACCTGCCAATTTAAATGTGATTCGGAGTCAGGAAGCTCAAGGAATAAATCATGATTGCTTAGAGTTGGTTGAAGAAGAGTTTTGTCAAATACCAGAGTGTGCAGAGTTTTGCCTTTCGGAGCAGCCTCAAGTCTTCATGGGTATGAATGTAACGATTCAAGATACATTCTTTGTCTACGAATCTGTCGGAGGTCTATTCGCTAGTGCAACATCAGGAGAAGTTGGATTTTACTCTTATGAGTCTACAGGAGGAATAGTTGCTTCTGGAAGCATAACGACAGAAAGTAGTTCTTGGATTTACGAGTCTAATGGCGAGGTGGTGCTGCTAGGAAATTCAGATATTTCTTCTGAGTTTTATGCCTATATTGGATCTGGATCTATAGGGGTATCGGGGACGATTGCTAATGAGTCTAGTAGCTATACGTTCGTTGCTAGTTCTGGAATCTTTTTAGAAGGAAGTTCAGTTCAGGAAGTTGCTCTTGAATTTATTCCTCTCTTTCCTTTAATTTCTACTTCAGGAGAAGCATCTGTCAGTACTGGTGGTTTCAACTATATTTCATCTGGAGGAATTACATTATCTGGAGAGGCTAATAATTTAAAGAATAATCATTCTTACGAAGGAGATGGAGGATTGATAATTTCAGGTGACTCTGAGGATGTTTCTTCTTATGTTACTTATGCAGGCAGTGGTGGCCTTTCTGCTTCTGGAGAAGTCTTGATTTCTAGATCTATTGAATCAACAGGAGACATATCGGTTTCTGGATCTTCAGGTTTTATAATTCATTATAGTTATGAATCATTAGGAGGAATTGGTTTAAGCGGTAATCCTGTTGTTATTAGTTCTAGCTGGAGTGCGTCTGGCTCTGGAAGTATGAGTATGGGCGGCAGTGCTGGAGTGTTTAGCTCCTTCTTGGGAACTTTAACAGCTTACATCGGAGCAGAAGCGGAGTTGACTGAAGAAGCGGCTTCATTCCCAGGCATTATTACAGGCGATACTTTAACTATAGATGACGGTACGGTTACCACTATCTGTGGATGCGATCCTCTTCCCTTGACCTTAAGTTTAAAACAAAATTTAAACAAAAGCACTTTGTTGAGGAGTTTTTCAACATTAAATGATATAACTTTTCCAGACATTTTAACGTTAAGGTACGACTCTTTGAATGTTTCTTGGAGAGAAAACATTCAATATACTGGCATTGGTATTGATGGTTCTTCTCAAGAGAGGTGGACGTTTTTGTTTGAGTTCACTTGTAATAACAATAATTTTATCTCGGAACAGACACAAACCCCGAATTGGAAGCTTTCCCTTTACATAAAGAGAAAGAATCTAGTTAGCTTAGAAGATTATGATGCTAGGTTGTTGTATACATTTAGTCGGGATACTGTTTGCGTAAGCGACAAGTTAAACTTTGAGTTCAATATCGATGTAGACTCAAAAGTCTCTTATGTCTCAGGAAACTCGCCTTATGTTGTAGATTATGAAGTTTTTCATGATTCAATGGGATTCTTTGTTGGCGGGTGGCAAACTGATCCTGAATTGAAAATTCAAATTTCAGAATCAGTTTTATCTTCTGGCGTAAGAAAGGTTGACATAATATCGTTGTTTCCTGTATAGTTAAACAATAATTTGACTCTTGCAAAGCGAAATATTTTGGAGATTGAAATGTTGGAACAATTGGGGATAAGCCCTGCTACTCTTTGGGTCGTGATTTCTGTAATTTTGGTAGCTACGGTCTTAAATTTACTCCTCACTCTCTCTGTTGTTACTTTTATTTTAAGAATAGCCGATCAAATAAAAATTCTAAAAGATAATTTTACAACTCGTCTTGACTATGATCTTACGAAAGCATCTGGTAATACCTCTCCGAGGCAGACAGGATTGAAGGACATCGGTCCCGTTAACAGGAATGTAAGAAGAACCGTTCTCACAGAGAGGCTTGATGACAACGGAAATGTTGTCGAACAGGAAGCTGAACCTTTGTAATTTCATATTAGAGTTTATGACATGTTGAATTCAGTCGAGTATAAAGAATTTGATAGTAATCGTTTTTTTGGTGTAGAAATTGAGTTTGGCGATTCTGATTTTTCCAGAAATCAAATTTCAGATATAATTTCTAAAAAGACCCATAAAAGAGTGAAAGTTGCCAGAGGGTGGGCTGAATCTAAAAATAATTCATACTGGCATGTCAAACATGATTCTACTTGTGGCGATGAAGTTCCTTCATTTCCGCAATGGTCGAAGCCGTTTGGATGGGAAGTGGCGTCGTATAAGGCTGCTGGTAAAAAAGATATCCTTCACATAGCAGAAGTGGCAGAGTTCTTGAAATCTCAAGGAGCTTTGGTTAATTGTAACTGCGGATTTCATATTCATGTTGATGTTTCAGATTTTTCTGAAGATCGAGTTTCTAGCATATTGGCAAATTGGATTAAAGTAGAAGACATTTTTTTCAACATGGTTCCCGAAAGAAGATCTGACTCCAATTACTGCAAAAGATGGAGAGATAGCCTTAGTTTCAAAAAAGCGAATTCACTAGTTCGAGAGATTCGAACTAGTCCTGATATTTTTTGGGACATCATGAAGCCAACTGACAAGAGGATTCACAACAATGAGCAAAAGAAGTTTTCTTTGAATTTGGTCAATTATATTAGAAATTTAAAGTCTAGAGAAACTTTAGAACTCAGACTTCCAGAAGGCACCCTCGATGGTTGGTCGATAGTGAATTGGACGATCATGTTTATCAATTTTTTAGAGTATAATTCTGGGTTTCCTTCTGACTTGGATGCAGTTAAAGATGTAGACGAATTTCTAGAAGTGATAGGAATGGGGCATGGAAATGGTTTCCGCATATACGGACAGGACTTGAGCCAAACAAGATCGTGGGTATTGTCAAGAATTCAAAGATTTGCAAAAAACACCCACCTTTGGAAGGATTCTTGGGACGTTTGGAAAAATATAAATATTCAAAATAATTGACTTGAAATTAATAAATACTGTAACTACAAAATACTAAGTTTTAACTAAAAAAGGTACAAAATGAACGAAAAAACAAACAAGCTTATTTTAGATTATATGCCTCTAGCTGAAAAGATGGCATGGGAAAAATGTCGGTCTACTCCTCCCAACATTTCTATAGACGACTTAAAATCTGCTGCATACTTTGGCTTAGTTGATGCAGCAAATAAATATGATTATTCTGTGAACTTCTGCACATATGCCCGAATTAGAATAATGGGAGAAATTTTTGATTTCATGAGAGGTATTTCCTGGGGAACTAGAAAAAGCCCATTTATTCCATTGTCTCTGGACAACGACTGCGTTTTTGATTGCTTTGTGTCGGATTGTAAATGTGATTTTCTAGAAGAAATATCTCATAAAATAAAAAGTAGCCTTTATCTTGTTTTGAGAAAATATTATATTGATGGATACTCTTTAAAAGATATAGGAAATCAGTTGGGCGTGAGTGAAAGTAGGATTTCTCAAATGCTCAGTCAAGCAAAGAAATCTGCCAAGATTGAACTTAGCAGAGATGCAAAAGAAATGGCAGCATAAAGGTTTAGAATGAAAAATTTTATTTTTTTAGTGATCATCTTGCTCTCCCAGCAAATTGTTATTGCACAGCAAAATGTAAGTCATTTTCAGATTCCAACGCCAACAGGAATTCAGGTAGAGCAAGACCCCGATATAAAAAATCTTGTATGGAATCGCAGATCCACAGAGAACTTTGTGATTTTAAGCTTAAACGATGATCAAGGAAGGTATCTTCAAACCAACATAGAGAACATGAAAGATTGGGTTGCCTCAAGATGGGGGCTTCCGTCTGAAGGTTTTCCTAGTTCTAAACTTGGAGAAAAATCAGAGCCAGGTTGTATGGTTTTATGTGTGCCCAATAAGACTTTGATGAAAAAACTTTTTAATTTAGAGGAGTCTTATGGAGAAGTTGTTTCAAAAGATGGGAAAATAGAAAAAAGGTTTTTGTGGCTTGTTCTTGACGGCACACCCGCAGAAACAATCCCACCAGCACTTACTATGGTTTGTTTAAGTCAAGTTGAGTCTGATTATAATTACAACTTTGGTTTTTGGGCAGTGCGTGGGATGAGTGTTTTAAATAGTACCATCCCAAACATTAAGACTAGTTTGAAAAAAGTGAATCCTGATCTTCAAAATGGAAACATGTTTTCTGTTACGAGAGAAGATTACAAAAAGATGTCGCCAGAAAAAAGGAAAGATTTTGACGGAGCATCAGCTATGGCCTGTTTGCTGTTGAGGAAAGAATTTGGTCAAAAGAATCTTTTGGATTTTTTTAGAAATCCAAATACCGAAGAGAATTTTAAGATGGTTTATGGATTTCAGAATTTTGACCATCTAAACCAAACTTTTAAAAGGTATTCTAAAAACTTAATAACTGACATTTCAAATGGTGTTACTCCGAATAGCTACTTGCAGATAATGCCTATTAAGTATAAATAATGTGTAAACATTGTTTTGTAGGAGGTAACATGTTAAGTATACTTATTTGGATTGTTTATGGTTTAATTGTTGGGCTTTGCGCAAAAGCGTTACATCCCGGTGATGATCCTGTTGGGTTTCTCCCAACAGTCGGAATAGGCATAGCCGGTAGCTATGTTGGAGGATTTATAAACTGGATGCTAGGCAAAGGTGAAGTTTTTTCTACATCGGGAATTTTGATGGGCATTGCAGGAGGTGTAATATTTTGTTACATCTACCGTAGATTTAAATTAAATCAGATAATCGCATTGGAAAAGAAAGATAATGAGAATTGATGATGATGTTTTGAAATCTTTTAAAGAAAGATACAAACATATAGATACATTAATTTTCCACAGATCGGTGGAACGTGCAGATTCGCCTGGTCATTTGTTCGACGTGTTGGAAACAATACCGGATAAATTTCCATTGATATGGGATGAAGAGAAACGTTGCTGGTCTTGGACTACCGATATATCGCAAGTATCAAGATTTGAATTGTTTAAAAAACAGGACGATTGATGAATCTTGCAAAAGAATACTGCCAAAGAAATAATATAAAATTTCCTTTGGTTGACTTTTCAAAATATGGATTTTTAATCTTAAAGAACAATCTCCCTGCTGCAAAGCAGGGAGATTGTGTTCTTTGGTCCTTTATGAGAGTCGAGAAGGCAACCAGATCTTTTATGCCTCCTTGTTACTTGTTTGAAAAGTACTCCCCTAAGGCGTTTTCAAAATCAAGGCGTGAAAAATTTATTTCATTCAATTTGTCTAATCACGGATGCATGCAATATAAGTCTCATTTTTGTTCGCTCTACTTTTGCGTGGAAAAAAGGAACTATATTGAACTTGAAAATTACGAACAATACATGTTTGATTTGGCAAAAAAGATAAACCCTGATGTTGTAGTTTCTGACCCAAGTTTGGTGAAAATATCTGCAATGCAATTTTTCATAATTTCGAATCAAAATGCCTTTTACGAGAGCAGTTTTTTGAGAGATAGGATAAAAAGCATTTCTTTGGTGTTTCAAGAAGAGGTGTCAAATAAGTCTAAATTGCAAATGTATTCAACATTTAGTAATGGAGACATTTTGGGATCGTCGATGAGAAAAAGATGGATTGAATTCAAAAGAGAATTTGTTGAAAGGTACAACTATCCTTTTGCTGATTTCTTGAAGTCTTTTTGACATTGACTTTTTTTTGCACTTTGGGAAAAATGTTTAATTCAAATGTTTTCTCAAAGGAGCAAATCTACAGATGGAACTGGACAGGATATACAACGAATCATGCATTGATACTTTGTCAAAGATGGAAGACGATTCTGTAGATGTGGTTATTACTTCACCTCCTTACAACATGAATCTTAGAATAAGGAATGGGAAGTATTGTTCTAGGCAAATCGTTAAAGAATTTAGCACCAAGTATTCTAATTTTGACGACAATCTCCCAATAGACGAATACAACAAATTTCACTCTGAGGTTTTGAGAGAGCTACTCAGGGTATCAGATCTAGTATTTTACAACATACAAATAGTAACAGGCAGCAAGAGATCAGTATTTAAAATGATCGGAGATTTTAACGAGTCTCTGAAAGATATAATTGTGTGGGATAAAGGCCATGCGCAACCGGCAATGCAAAAAGGAGTTTTGAATCGACAAACTGAATTGCTTTTGGTTTTCGAGAAAGACTATCCTATTTCTAGACAATTTAGAAACCGTGGCAGATTTGATAGAGGAACTCTGTCAGATCTTTGGACGATCAAAAGAGAAAGAACATCTAACAAGTCAAATGCTGCGGTCATGCCGCAAGAGTTGGTTTTTAAAATCTTAAACAACTTTACTAATGAGGGTGATATTATTTATGATCCCTTCTCTGGCACGGGAACGACTGCTGTTTGCTCTAGCACCCTTAGCAGACGTTTTATTGGAAGCGAAATAAATCCTGATTACATTCAGTCTACTTACGAGAGGATTGAAGATGCAAAACAGATATGAGTTTAAATCATCCGTGAGTCTTCCTGAAACCAAGAGGAAGTATGTTTCACAAAACTCTTTCAGGATGCCTAAAGACGGGTCTTTTGGAATTATTGAAGCACGATCTAAAAATCCTTTAGATGAGGTTAAGTGGATTACGTGCAGAGAAGCATTTGCAAACAAGTTCAATAATTCCACAGAAGGTTTTTACTTTTCTTGCAATGTTGAAAAAAGAAGATGGCCTACAGGGGATGGGGGAATCCCTAAAGACTATCCTGTTAATGTTTGTGAGTTTATGAGAAAAACCGAATCAATAATATCTGAATTTTCAGGAATTTCAGAGGAAATGTGTTACAGCGAGTTTTCTAAAACTAATTTAAAATCTGTGATCTGGATAAACCCTTCTCCTTTTTGGAAGTCTTGCTCAATGAAAAGATCTTTGCTTTCGATAATGATGCGGTCTAGCATGTCCTACAATCCTTTTATGGACAACTATGAAGATGCTCTTTTCTCGTATGGGTATTCAAAAAGGACTAAAAATGCCATGATGAGATTTCTTTTTGGTTTTACAAATTTTAAAAAAGATAAATCCACGGCAGTAACAGGAAGATATGGGTGGTTGACTTTTTTTGAGAACAAGTCTGACAAAGAAGTTAAAAAGTATTTACAGTCCGATGAAAAAGAATTTTTCGTTTTGGCAAAGGATGCATTGTGGACTTGAATAATTCAGAAACGAATGATTTGCGCTATTATAGAAGCGACAGGTGGGTGCTTGTCTTTTGTTTGGTAATCGCAATTTTTGGCACACTAGATTTCATTAAAAGAGAAAGAGAAGTTAAAATGGCTATAGGTTTGAATAGTTCTAATTTTGAAGCAACGATTAATTCTGCGGATAATCAGGGAAAAGTTTTGTTGGTTGACTTTTGGGCACCTTGGTGTGGACCGTGTAACGCTTTGACCCCAACTATTGATCAATTGAACGAGGAAGGATATGGGGTATACAAAGTCAACGTGGAAGAAGAATCAGATTTGGCATCTGAGTACAGTATTTCTTCAATACCGGCGTTGGTCTTTTTTAAAGATGGAAAAGTTGTGAAAAAGATTTTAGGTTTACAACAAAAAAATCAAATTGAAGACACCTTTAAAGAATTGGAGCAATGATGTCTAAGAGAGTTTTACTTACAGGCGTGGGCGGCTTTATTGGTGCGCATTGTCTTGAATATTTTCTAAATCACACTGATTGGGAAATCATTGGAATTGATTCCTTTCGACACAAGGGAACATACCGCAGGGTGGAAGAAGCCTCAAAAAGGCATGTGGACTTCATCAGCAGCATCCACAATAGAGATAGGTTCAAGGTATATTATCATGATTTATCTGCTCCTATAGATGATCAATTAGAGAAGCTGGTGCTCAACAGAAGGCTAGAAGACGGAAACATAGTTGAAGATAAGATTGATTACATAATAAATATGGCAAGCGACAGTGCTGTTGAACGATCAACTAAAGACCCAAGGCATTGTCTTTTTAACAACTACGAACTCGTTTTCAACATGTTAGAGTTTGCTAGAAAAATTAAGCCAGAAATATTTTTTCAAGTTTCTACAGACGAAGTCTACGGAGAGGCAAAGCAGAATCAGGCGCATGATGAATGGGATGTTATCATGCCAAGCAACCCATACGCTGCAAGCAAAGCAGCACAGGAAGCAATGGCGATAGCGTATTGGAGAACATACGGGGTTCCTGTTGTTTTAACCAATACAATGAACAATATTGGAGAATGGCAAGATGCGGAGAAGTTTCTTCCTAAAATCATCCAAAAGGTTTACAAGGGAGAAGAGGTTCCAATCTATGCAGACAATCCAGATAATATAGGGACCAGATACTACATGCATGCAAAAAATCACGCAGATGCATTTGTGTTTTTGTCTCAGTTTCCACCATCTTCTTATGAGGAAGGCGGCGAAAGACCCGATAGATATAATATTTGTGGAGATATAGAGCTTAACAATTTAGAGATGGCTCAAACTATTGCCAAATGTATGGGTAAAGATTTGAAGTATAAGCTAATTAAATCTGAGTCTGCTCGCAAAGGATACGACCGTAGATACGCTCTCGATGGCTCAAAGATGAAGGAAAAAGGATGGAATCCTCCATACTCTTTTGATTCGAGCATCGATTCAATTGTCGATTGGACTTTAGAGAATCCTCATTGGATTTAGTTTTTTGGTTTACAAGTTTATTTTTTTAGGTAAGATTGAAGTATGAGTGATAACAACGATATAGCCTTAGGAATTCTTGGGATTCTGGCAATCATATTTTTCCCGTTTGGGCTTATTTGGTCTTTGAATACGCTCCTTTCAACAGGAGTCGAATACAGTTTTTGGACTTGGCTTGCATCAGCCATATTGTTCTTTTGGCTCCGTTGTGCCACGGCACAGAGTTCAGTAAAGTTGCGAAAGTAGCGTAATTCGCCTTTGGTCTTTGAACCGAATTCCCGTATGGGAAGCAATGAGGTGATTTCCGTATGCAGGTGTAGCTACTGGTTTATCTGGAAATCCAAAAATATGTTTTCTTCAAAAGGAACCCTCAGTTATCGAGGAAATTGGTCATTGCGACTCGAAGTAGATCAGCAAATAGCCGATTATTATCGAAAATTGGTTCCTAAGTACAAGAATGTAAATGGTTTACGATATCCTGCACACATTACAATTGTGCGTGAAAAGAACGGGTTAGAATACGATAAGCCCACGGATATGTCTAATTGGGGACAATACGAGGGAGAAGCGGTTGAATTCTTTTACGATGGGATTATAAGGGAAGGTGAAGTTTATTTTTGGATCAATGCTTTTTCTAAAAGATTTGAAGAAATCCGAACAGAGTTGGGGCTTTCTTGCGAAGAAAATTTCTCGATTCTTCCCGAAGGATTTCAAAAAACTTTTCATATGTCGATTGCGAACAAGAGAAAAAATTGATTTTTAAGACTTTACAACACCAATTTTGTTGGCTACTATAATTTTTACTCGATGCGGGCCTTCCGCATGCCACCAAGTAGGAGGGGTTGAACAACAACAGAATCAGGGATGATTTACTTTTAAACGCCAAAGACTGGTTTATGTTAGATCTGATTTCTGCTCCTTTAAAATCTGAAATTCCTGTAGAAACAATTTTTCTAGAAGAAAAGATTGTTCCTATTTCGGTTGAAGACCACATTGGGTTGGCTCTCAAATGTGCGTCTCGTTATGTCAAAAATTCGATTGAGGTTCGAGATTCAGAAGAATATTCAATTGCCTTGATTGGCTTATGGGATGCGGCGTCAACGTATGATCCACACATAAATGATGCCTTCTCGACTTACGCATGGAAATGCATGAGAAATAGAATCTTAGATTCGTTTAAGTTCAATCAGAGGAAAAAGAGAAACATTCCTTTGGTTAGAATTTCAGAGTTAGACAATCTTGATTTTCCTGAAGAACAAGCAGAGGAAAAACTCCCAGATTTGGATTTTGATAAAATTTTCAGTTGTGATGATTCTGAAGGAGAGAAACATCAAAGAGACAAACAAATGCTGAAAATGAGATTTCTAGAGAATAAATCTTGGCAAGAAATAGGTGATTGCTTCGACATGACACGGGCGGGGGCAAGACACTGTGCGTTTAACGCAATAGAAAAAATTCGAGCCGAGATAGAGGATTAGACTTTACAGAAATAATAATTTCTGTATGATAAAGCACTCAAGTGTTTTATTTCTGGCGTCCTATCTTAAGGAGATACAAATGGACAAGAAACCTGTTTATTCGCTGCTTGGAATTTGTTTAGCATCTGTGGCGATTCATTATTACATTTATTCTGAAAATAAGGTCGAAAGACTCGAAAGTATTGTCGAGTATTCAGATAGAGCTAGAGAGATAGCTGACGATCAAATTCGTGACCTTATGTATGAGTTGAAAATCGCTAAGTCCGAAAGTGAAATGGTTGGCACCAGAAACTATGTTTCTGGGGTGGTCGAGACATTGAGCCGCCCAGAACATTATGAGCAAATTTGGCATGATGGATATGACAGAGGTACTGAGGTTCAAATTATGGCTTCGAAAGTTGAAAAGAAAATTGAGCTTGTCAACGAAAAAGAAACCAAGTAACATTTGAAACATAGAATGTAATTGTGCGATGCATAGCACTTAGGTGGCAAGTACCAGAATAATTGTTTTCTGAGAGGGCTTCAATTCCTTGGGAGTGATTAGGCTCCTGCATTCTTTTTGAAACACTTAGTGTAATAGTCGGCCACTGTTACACTCAAAATGAAAAAACGGGTTAGGCATTAGACCCCGCATTCTAATGTTTAATCCAAACTTGATCCCCCGCAAGTTCAGGTGTGGTTTCCCGTTTTTTCATTTTTTTGAATTGTTCTGACTACAATAAAATTACAATGACGCAGGATGGAGAAGGGGTATCTCGCAAGGCTCATAACCTTGAGGCCGCAAGTTCGAATCCTTCATCATTTACAGAAAGTTAACTATGTGGTGCTTGGAAACTATTAAAGCTTTGAACGAGGCAGCAGTTAGGCGATCCAGAAAAGGCGAAAACATGCTTTTGGCATTTTCTGATGTCGGAATCAACAAAACAACGCCAAAAAAAGTTAAAACTGAAAAAAAGTTGTCCATACCTCTCTGCGAAAGAGAAGGGTGAAAATTAAGTGTTAGAAAAAATTTTCAAAACTATAGTTTACAACGAAACTAAAAATTGTATAACAACTACAGACAAGAAGCCTTGTAAGTATTGTGGCGGCGGAGGTTGGCACAATAGCAACGTAGGAAAACGAATGATAAAATGCCCCAGATGCTCTGGTACAGGTTTCCAAAAGTCTGTGAGCCAAGTTTAAGAGTGCGGTACGGTAACAAGGATGCTTCGAAGACAGGTTAATCTCAGCCTGTCTTTTTTTTTGTTTACAGACGTAGAAAAAACAGTAGAATGTAAGTAGGAAGGAATTTATTTCTCGCTTTTAAAGGTTTTCACAATGTCTAGTAAAAAGATTAGAAAGGCGGATAAGAAGCGAAAGAAGCAAAAGCAAAATCTTCGGAAAAAGAACAACACACTCCGAACAAAGTTCGGCATTGAGGCTTTTGATTGTCGCCATTCTGAATTTAAGAATATTGTGGTTTCCAATCTTGAAAAGATATTGGGAAACTTAGATAACTATTTCAACTCTGCTCAAGTAAGAGTTCTTCGTTGCTTTTATCTTTTAAACATCCTACACAATCACAGCAATTACTCGAAAAACACTATCCGAAGAACTGAATACACAGATCGTGTTCACGCTCTTTTCGAGAACGCTTTTAATGCTTTTTGGGATGGCAAAAAAGCTAAGTCGGAATCTGAATATAATCATAGGGTAAGCATACTTTGTGATGTGATGATTGACGGAGTTGTTAAAAGGCTTGGAGAAATCGTCTTTGAAATGATTTCCAAGGACAAGTTGAAAGAATATTGTCCTGAAAACATGTTTCAGCTAGGTTTGGGCGGGAACAATAAGATAAGGGTTTCATTTACTGAAATTCTCACGAAGTCCACAGATCTCGGAAGGTTGTATTTTCCAGACTCAGACAACAAATTAATTGTGAACAGGCTCCCAGCAAATTTAGCATTTGCATCACATGCGTATGACAGAATTATCCAGAGGTGTCTTTTGGGGGACAAGCCAAAGTCGCACTATGACTTGTCTCTTCTTCATGGGGTTGTCTCTGGAAAAATGCACTACGAGGTGAAGAATGAAACTTTAGAGTTATACTTTATGTGTTCGTCCGTAGAAATTGCAAGTGCTTGTGGGCGAGATCGCAAGTTTTTTCACTGGGACGATACATCTAACCTGAAGAATCTTAAATATGTAGTCCGAACAGGATATTGTCCTTTATCCTTTTACAGGGACAAAGTTGCCTCGAATAACTGGGTTGCAAAAACATTTCTTGTTACAGGGATGCGAAACACCCCTGAAAGTTTTGCATATCGAGGACTAGATAGTGATAAGGAAAAAAGAATTTATCAAGGATTAGACCACGCTATAAACGATCATATTCCTTTTTTAGTTTGGCTTCATTGCAAAGGATATCCATGCTTTTATGAGTTCACGACGGATAACCCTAAAAACCCCATTGGTAAACCTGTAAATTTCGATTGGTTGGATGAAATGAAAGATGTAGAAGATCCAACCATATTTTTGGAGCGTTACTGATGGATCAGAAAAAAAAAGAGGCAGTCATTTGTCAGTTTGTTGATGAAGCACCAAAAGCAATGTACGACATTGGAGTCGGGCCTAAGTCGGAATATATTACACTTGGGAAAAGATACCCCGATATGGCACTGTATGGATTTGAGCCTTGTTGGGTAAGATATAGGCGATTGATTCCTAAGTTCCCCGGCCTTTTGCTTCCATATGCGGCGTGGGATGAAAACACTCAATTAACTCTTCACAGAAAAACAAAGCAAGCTAAGTTTGGAGATGCTCCAACGGTATTCAATCAAGGAAGAAAAAATAAGCTCGCAGTATCTGAAAAAGTAACTGCTAAAACTATAGACTGGTTCGATCAGCAACTAGGATGTTTGGACAAAGTCATTCTTTGGATGGATATAGAGGGTGCTGAGTTGAAGGCGTTGATGGGTGCTTCCAATATGCTCAGAGAAAAAAGGATTAAGTGGATTAACTTGGAAGTTCGCCCAAAACCTGCCAGAGACATCATTCCATCCGAAGAAACAATAAATGAGTTTCTAAAATCATTCGGATATAATCAGGTTTTAAGGTACGCAATAAATGATAATTTTTGCGATGCGATTTATACCTGTGAGTGATAAATAATTTCATGGCATGTAGTAATAAAGATTTAGTTTTAGCAGTAACGCAAAAAACAAGAGATAGGTGTATTAGTTGGGATTCTGAATATCAAGGCCCTGCCGTTTCCCCTGATCCAGATCCCTATATAAGTTATTCCGATCCAGGATATAAGCTTACATCTCTGCCTCCAGCGGGTGAACCTAATATAGTATTCACGGTATGGAAGCAAATAGGTGTCAACCCTTTATTCGCTCGATATGTTATGAAAGTCGATAGATCGGGAATTCCAGCGGAGTCAAGCATCCCTCCTTCTGAGCAAATAGACGATTGCAGCGACGATGTTGAAATTTTGTACGATTATCTTCTTTCAGATGTTACAGACCCTCCTTCTGAAGAAATTGGTGAGAAAAACCAATTTGATAATGACTTTTTAGAAGGGCTATCTTGTGGGTGAAAGCTTAGTTCCCGATAGATGGGAAGAGGTGTTTAAAAAACCGGGCGGTAGTCGTCAAGCTTTGTTTGACCATGAAAGAAAAATCGTTTTCATCTACACTCCAAAATGTGGATGCACGACGGCTAAAAGTATTTTTTATGATCATGTGGGAGTTGAACTACCTGAGAAAAAATTTGACATCCATACTCCTTCTTTTTATGAAAAGGTTAAACATTTTCACGAAATAAAAAGAGGAATCGACTTTGATGAATATTTAAAAATTCAATTCTATAGAGACCCTTTTCAAAGGGCCGCATGTTGCTTTGCTTGGAATCAAGAATACAAAGAGCACCCTGTTTTCTACAAGCCAACCAATGGTCAAAAGTTGATTCAAAAAGACGGATACATGGCAATCGAATGTCGTTTTAAGTGTGACTCAATTCACCAATTCTTGGAAGGGTTGATAAAGGGTTCGGTTGCAGCCTGCCATCAATGCAGGGTTCACACTATTAAGCAATTTGTGGAAACCAAAATCGATGAGAAGGTTAATATCGTCAACTTGGATCAAGAGTTAGAGAGGTTGAACAAAAAGTATGACCTCAATTTTAAAAATAGATCTGTAGAAGGACATAGTCTAAGAAAAAGGGGCTGGAAATACGATGACTACCTAGATGAAAAAGCAATAGAACTAATCAAAAAAGCTTATCCAGAGGATGTGAGATTTTTTAGTTAATTGCAGTTTACTCAAATGGACAAATTAGTACAATGAAATTTGAATATGTGCAAGATGCTTTGTTTGAAAAAGAGATGATCGTTGAATACGAATCGCTTACATCAAGCAAAATTCACAAAAAAAAATGCACTGTAGAGAAGAAAAACCAACAAGAATCTGATAAGATATTAGTTTGGAATTTGACTGATAACAAATTCAGCGATATCGAAATTTCCACAATTGTGAGCATTTATCCATGTTAGATGGACCTGAAAGACACAATCTTGAGCAAGCCATAACACAGGCGGGAGAAATTTTCCCCCGAACTTGGCGAGAAGTTTTTAATGGATGTAAAAGAGAAGGCTTCACAGAAGCAGAGTCTATGGAACTGTTGAAGACTTATATTCTTTCTCAAAATCCGCATGGGATTCAACCAAAATGAAGAACTATCACGTTGTGGTTCCTAAGCCATCTGCCAAACGTTTAGAAAAAGATAGAACTTTAATTATCAAAGAGATAGGAGCTTTCCACTCTTACGAGCATAAGTTTCCAATTGAGGAAAGTGATTCATACGTTTTCTTTGATTTTGAATTTAAAAAGTTTGATCCGCTTGAGGAACGCCTAGACACAGATGTTCATTATGAATGTTTTGTTCGATATGCAAACTCCACGAGATCAAGAATAGAAGAAATAAAAGTTAAACCGTGCTCTGATGTGCCGGAAGTTCGGAAGCACATTGAGAATGTCTATAAGTGTCACCCTGATTTGTCAAAAATCTTACAATCCTTCGACAAGCAATTCTCTGTTAGGATTCACAACGAAGTGTTTATTGATTTTCAAGGATGGAACTGCCACGATTTCGACGAAGATTGCGCAGGCTGGGACGGAATCGAACGAAGATGTGCTTGCGGAAACCGCCGTGTAGCATGGGAGTGGGACGACGAACAACTATGGGCAGAGGCTTGGTAACTATGGACATGCTTGATAAAAAATGTGTAAAATGTAAAAAGGGAAAATATTATGAATGGTCTTTTTACTGTGATCGAGGAGATGAGCCTCTAGCGTGTACCAAGTGCGATCACAAAATAGCTAGGTATCCTGATGATGAAAAGAAAAAGGAAATGACTGATCTCCCAAAAAAAGTTAAACCGTTGTCGCCAGAAGAACTAGAAGAAATGCTTGCTTGGTGCCCCACACAGGAGCAAGCTGATAACTTATTTGCATGGACACGAGAAAAAGCAATTGTTGCCGTTTGCCTCAAGAAGATCGAGCGAATGGAAGCAGAGTTAGATGAAATCAAAAAAGAACTCGGAAAGATATGAAAGGAATTGTTATGAAATTTTTAAACCTAAAAGTGTTTTCTGTTGTCTTAATTCTTGGGATTGGAATTAGCTTTACTTTTTGGCTAAAAGAAAACGCAAACAGTGCGGAACGTGATAAACGAGAGTTAGTGGTCAACAAGAACCTCGAAAGTGCGATTCAATGGAACACCAAGCAAATCAACAGCCTTGGAGTAAACTCCGCTGTTGAAATGCAGAACTCAGAATTGCTGATTCAAATACTTAACGTGCTTGAAGGCAATGAAGTTAAGTCTGTTCCGAAAGAGATACCTCTTGGAGATTTAAACAATCCTGAAATCGAATTGTCCGATGTTCCCATCACATTTGAACAGTTGGCTAAAGACCAAAGAGAGGTAGATACAGGTATCAGAGCAGCAGCAAGCAATAACTTATTTCAAAATGAAGCATTGCATAATATTTTGAACAATTTGCTTCAAAAAGAACCTGAAGAAACATTGTTTCCTTTGACTTTTCCATTGTATTACTCTCCTGAAAATTCAAAGGATTTTTTGTAGTGAAAGACAAACGAGTTAAAGAAAATCTTAAAGGATAGTTTAATGAAACGAAATGCACTAGCTCTTCATGAATGGAAAGATTTATACAACAAAGGCTACCTTCCAGACGAAGACGATAGTTTGAAATCGTTGGCCTTAGACATGATTCGTCAAAAAGACGCAGAAGAAGGTGAGTCTTGGAGCAATGATACCGAAGCTGTAGCAGAAATCATGCTCAAATTCCACAAAAGGATAAACGAATGATCAAGTTAGAAAACATTTACATAATTGAGAACAAGGAAGAGTGGGCAACTTTTTCAGATGGAGTCGCTACTGGTCCTAAAAGGTATCCTGCTATTGGCTGGAAAAGTCAGATCGAAAATTCTGTCTCAGTATATTTTGAAAATATTCCAAACACAATCAGAGAGTCGCCGTCAAATAGTGGATATCTAGACATTTGGGCAAAAGGTTTTGATAAGGCAATTGGGAGGCTCGATTTTTTTAATTTGAAAAAATAATAACAACACTCTATATAAAGCTACACAATTATTAATTCGGGCTAGTAACGTCCGAACAGAAGAGTTAAAATATTATGACAAATTGCACAACAACCAGAAATACAGTTCCAAATGGAACTTATCCACCCGTTTTCTGGGAACGTGGTGCCGTTAGAAATATGTAACTCTCCTGTCGAACTCAGGAGTGCCTGAGTTGGACAAAGAGGAAGAAAACCCACTTAGGCAACGCCTAAGTGGGTTTTTTTAATGGAGTAATGAAATGGAAGAAAATAAGTATTTAATAACTGGAGGTCACTCAGAATTTGAAGGTGATCTACGGATGTTCGCAAATAAAGTCGATATCATAGTGGATCTAGAGTCCAATAAGTCTACAGATCTGACCGCTGAAGTTGCGTATGAACAAATTAAACGACTTTTCAAAAAACTCAAAAAGAAAAAGAAGAAATCCGACCTGACTTCGGAAGTACATCGTTGGCTGGCAGACGGATGGGAAAGAGATGAGATGCATTGCCCGAATTGCGAAAAAGATACAGAACAACTTGTTCGATACAGCGAACACGAAAGAGATAGTTCATATGATAACTTTATTTGTACAGAATGCGATTGGGAATATTTTGGTATAACTGGGAAATACCAACCTCCCGGAACGGGGGTTGGTTAGTAGAAATGCCAACCTAGCTCAATTGGCAGAGCAGTTGATTTGCGGGGAGTTGGACAGTCTGGTCGTCCGCCCGGTTTGGGGCCGGGAGTTATCGCAGGTTCAAATCCTGTCTCCCCGACTCAGTTGCGAATGAAGCTTATTAGGTAAAGCGTCTGGTTTCCACCCAGAAGTATTGCGAGTTCGAATCTCGTCATTCGCTCTAATCAACAGGTTGTGAGTTCGAGTCTCACGGTTGGCTCTTTAATCTCCGATAGCTCAATTGGTAGAGCGAGCGGCTGTTAACCGCTAGGTTGTAGGTTCAAGTCCTACTCGGAGAGCTTAGAATGCCGCATTCGACTACTGGCTAGGTCGGCTGTCTTTCTAACAGCAGGAGGGAGATCGAAACTCCCATGCGGTATTAGAAGAACTTGAAAGCAAGCTTAAAGAATTTAAAAACAACTTCTGTGCTACTGGAAGATTTTACAAAGTTTCTGACAATGCTGTAAGAAAAAGATTGAAAAACTTGAAAAAGGAAAACGAATGATACTATCAGAATTCAAAAAGCACGTTGGCAATCTTGACGTTTTAAGATTCAAGTTGCCCAACGGCCATGTTCCAGAGCATTTTCACATCACAGAGGTTGGTGTGTCCGATAAGTGTTTTGTTGATTGTGGCGGCTATCAGCGTCAATCAACTTATATTTGTTTTCAACTTTGGACTGCTGATGATTATGATCATCGCTTGTCGCCTAAGAAACTTTCATCTATAATTGAAGCCGCAGAAAAAAGCTTAAAACCCGGCGATTGGCTCGTTCAGGTGGAATACCAAGCAGAGACGATTGGCATATGGGGTGTAGAGTTTAAGGACGGAGTATTTTATCTGACGCCTACAAAGACAGATTGTTTGGCTAAGGACAAGTGTGGGATTCCTGTAATACAAAACGATTGTTGTTCTGGAACGGATTGTTGCTGATGTTAGCTTGTGTTTGTGGGTTTATAGTTGAGGGATTGATTTTATTTGGCGGCCTTGGGCTATCTTTAATTTCAATTCCCATAGCCAACGCATACAACAATTGGTGTCGTCGCAAGCATGTGCATAACTGCAAGCGACATGATCATCAAGTAGTACCTGTGCAGAAAACTGAGGACTGCAATGACTCTCCAAGAGTTACAAGATTGCCACCCATCTGACTTTTTGGATTCCATAATTGCACTTTTTGGGGAGAATCTTATCGTTGGCCCAAGGATGATTTCTATGGAAACCACTGAATGGGTCATTCCGCTGCTTGTTCCAGTGGGTCAAGGTACGAAGATTGTTGCTAAAGTACCTATTTAATTTAGCGATCCAAACATAACAGTATTCATATATGGTTGAGAATGATCAACAAACAATACAAATTCATATATGTTGGAGTTCCAAAAACAGGAACAACATCAATTGAGTCCTATATTAAGACGAAATACAAAATAATCCCGCATTGTCACAAGAAGCACACCCCGATTTATTTTCATGATGAGAAGTATTTTGATTGTTTCAAATTTGGATTTGTGAGAAATCCTTGGGACTGGGTTATTTCATGGTACTTCTACGCTACAGACGAGTTTGAGCGTCCTGTGCGTGATCACATGTCTCTCAAGACATGGCTTTACAAAGACAACAACTGTAACGAAGCGTGGATTCCCGAGACTGTGCGGTGCTGTTATCAGCCTCTTGTTCCACAATATAAATTTCTATGTGATGCTCAGGGCGATTTGGTGATGGACTTTGTTGGTAGGTTTGAAAGTCTCCAACATGATTTTGATAGAGTGTGTGAAAAGATAGGAATTCCCAAGTTTAAGCTTGATTTTAAAAACAGGACTCAGAGATCTATTTCATATGAGGATTATTACGATTCAGAGACAAGAGATTTGGTTTCTAATCTCTTTGAGAAGGACATAGATTTGTTTAAATATAGTTTTGGAGATTGAGAAACAGGTTTTGCTGTTGACTTATTTCATGAGCAAAGATACTGTTCTTAAATATTTTGTTTTTAGGAGATTTCCCATGCGTCCTTCACTGCCGAACGATGAAGTTCTTTATTTTAGAAACGCAATGGCCGAAAGAGGGGTTGAGTATACACCCGAACAGGCAAAAACTGCTAAAGAATGTTTGGACAATTTTCTTGAGGAAATGAGAAATATGGATCTTGATCAGATCCGACAGCTTAAGAGTTTGACTATTTCTGACAAAATAGATATTCTTCAAGCATACATGGAAGAAACGGGACAGGAAATGGATGTACAGGAATTGGATGATATAATTCAACTTTGCATAGACGCCAATCAGGACGATGGTTATGAGTGATGTTACGATCAGGCGTGTGTCTTTTTTCATTTGGAAAGACAAGCGTTTAACACATGTCGAGGAGTCCTTGAGAATTGTTCCGCCTTCTGTGTATCCTGAAGGCTATCCAGTCTCAGAAGAGTCTTTTGTCTCTGACGATAGGTCAAAGTTAATGAATAAGTTAAAAGAAAAATACGGGGACAGTTTGTCTCATATAAGAAAAGTTTGGAGTTATTAGCTACAAACTTTTCACAAATGTAGGTTTACATCTGAAATCAAAGTCGTATAGTATGAGTGTTCGGCAAAAGCAGTTCCTATAAAATCTTATAAATGATAGTTTTACTGCTCGCCGTCTTTTTGAATCATAGGCATAAAGAGTTCCTATAAAAATACCAATGAATTTTTACTCTTCGCCTTTTTCAGGATTTTAATTATGAAAACCCTTGAGCTTTTTAACGCAGTTGTAGCAAAAGAATCTAACAATCCTTTGGTTCACCTCAGTGACGATGGTTACATCATCGAACCTAATGCGCTTTGGGCAAAGGATCAGATTGTAAGCTACTACGATGCCCAGAAGCTGAGTGGGAACGATTTGAACAAGACTTTTTATAAGTCTTGGGAAAAGGTTCAAAATAGCTCAAGGTACGAATTGTACCTTGACCAGATCAGTCACTATTTCAGCACGTATGGCTCTGACTTTCAGGCAGAGGCATACTATCCAGAAGGAATTGCAGAAGTACCTGATGTTAAGCTGACGTTCAAGGTCATCAAGGCATATTCAGTCAAAGAAATGACTGAGAAGTGTCTTAATATGCTTCGTTCTGGCATCGCAATGAAAGAGGAAACTGTTGACTGCATTCTTTCTGTTTTGACAGAAGAATTGGAATACAAGTTTTCTGGCGATGAAGGAATCAGGAATAAAGAGGCAATCATAAAGATTGCAGATGATTGCGGAGTTCTGCCCAAGGATACTGCGGAGTTTTTGCGGTACGTTCTTTTCAAGACTACAGGCGAAACTCTTTTGATTAAGAACAATGAAACAATTGCTGCAATCAAGGCCAGTGGTTTCAATCCAGAAAAACTGTTTGTTAGTTTTGGTCTGGAAAATCTTGCTGAAGTTTTTAATCGATTCAAGCCTTTGTTTTTGGCATACAAGGCAAAGTGCTCATCTGTTGTCAACAAGATCTCAAAGCTTTCAAAAAGCAACCACAAGCCTTTGGTGCAAAATCCATTGAATATGGTGACTCATCGTCTTCTCGATGAGAGTGAGTTGCACTGGCTTGAGAACGCAACTCCATTTGCGATGTTTAAGGCACTTTCTGCCTGCCACAGCAGGCAGAATGGGCAGGACAACTTTGTATACCGTATTAGAAACGGTAAAAGTTGGACAAAGCAAAATCCATTGAGTGAGGGGCAAAACAATGTGATGACCGCAAATGTTTCCCTGATCATCCAGAGTCTTAAGAACCGATACAATTTGAGTGGTAAAAAATTCTATTTCCCCAAAGAAGTCGAATATGCTCTCCCCACTTCAGAAAAAATGTTTGTTGGAAATATTCCCACTGGAACTAAATTTTATGGCGAAAGAATTGCTGTAGGAATTTATTGGGAAAATTCTTGGGGAGCGAACGACTTGGATCTTTCTGCAATGAACATTAGCGGATCAAAGGTTGGCTGGAACGCCAGCTTTCACGATGGCGATCTTACTTACTCTGGGGACATTACTGATGCTCCAAACGGTGCTGTGGAATACATGCACGTAGGAGAGAGTTGCGATTCAGAGTATTTGATGGTTAACAATGTCTATTCTGGCGAACCAGATTGCAAATATAAAATTGTTGTTGGATATGCTCCAAAAGTTTCTCATGAATACATGATGGACCCAAACAAGGTTGCTTTTGAGTGTGTAACCAACTCGGTTCAGCAACAAACCATCTTGGGGATGCTTTTACCATCGGTCCCAGAACGCCAATGCTTTGTGCTGCTTAACTTCGGCAAAGGAAACGCTAGGGTTTCCAGAGGCACAGAGGGCATTGAGGCGTTGAAGCAACAATGGACGAATCCTTTGTCTTTTAAAGAGATTGTGATGATCTTGGGAGCAGAGATTGTTAGCTGCCCTGAAGATGCAGATTACGACTTCTCTTTGGACAATCTGGACAAGTCTAGCTTCTTAAAAATCTTTTCTTGAACTACAGATTTTGCTGCTTCCCTCCCAGAGTGTAAAATTAATATTGATGAGGATGTTTTTATAAATGATAACGGCTTATTAGAATTTAAAGAGCATAAACTAGATGCGGCGGGAAGACTTTATAAATTTTTTACAGACAGGAAAGAAGATGGTTAAAATATCGGCCTATTTATTAAATACGATGCCAGTCGTTGAACAGTGGCATTTGACATCTTTGGCTTCTCAGTTTAGTTATTTTTCTCAAGATGGCATAAAGCTAAACGTTTTAGACGATAAGCACTATCTAGTTAGACAATTAATCAATTTACCCCTTTGCCCTCTCTTGAGGAAGTTTGTTAGAATATATGATTTTTTAGATTCTGGAGATGATTATGGATTATTTATGGATCTAGATACATTTATTATAAATAAAAAAAGACACATCAATAATATCAGAGATTGGTGTCGTGATGGCATTAGCTATATTCAGCATAAAGATTTCCCCGAACAAGAAAAAAATGGTTTACAGGCTTTGGAAACGGTGGAGCCGATTCCAGATTGGGACGCTTTACCTTTCCCTTGGTATCTAAAAGCTAGATTTTTTATACGAAAAGCTTTCGTTGAACACTTAGATATTACGTTAAATCAAGACACCGTATTTAATACTGGATTTGCACTACTAACAAGAGAGTTTTGCGAGCTTTTGGTTACTAGACTTGAGAAATGTAATCTTTCACTAAGCAGTAAACAGGGGCTAGACAATATCTTAGAAGTACAAAAGATTGTTTCAAAAAAAATAGGTCGTAGCACAAGGTGGATACAAGACGAGCATTTAATTGAGTTGGCGATAAACACTGCAAACAACGATCAGAAAAAAATAAAAAGTGGTTTAGAAATTTGTTCTCACGGTTGGGACATAAAAGATTTTAGAGAGTTTACATACGACGATCCTTGTAGGTTTAATTTTAGTAAAATTTTTGATAACGATTCTATATTCTTACACACTACTTCCTGTTCTAGAGATGACGATTTAAATGGTATATTCAAAATAGTTGGAGGTTAACTATAATGTCGTCAATCTTATACACAGGCGGAACATTTGAAGCGATTAATGTGGTGAAAAACTTAGAACTTAAATACATGCTTATAATTGTGATTGCTATTTGGGCAATCACTTGTGCTGTGTTTCACGGACCAGCAATTTTTGTATATATTGGACTCCATTTGGCAACTTCTGGAATATTTACTCTTTCCATATTGAGTGCCATGCGAAATTTAGATTCGTCTAAAAGAGGAATGAAATGAGCAAATTTGAAGTCGAAGTCAAAACTATTGATCAAGTTATCCAACATCCGAACGCAGATCGTTTGACTATCTATAAGTTAAACGATCTTGGTTATCAGTTTATCTCAAATGTTCCTTATGACATTGGAGATAAAGTAGTTTATTTCCCTGTAGAGTCTGTGATGACTCCAGAGTTAATCGAATTATTTGGGCTTGGCACCATGTTGGCGGGTAAAGAGCACAACCGTGTAAAAACTGTCAAGCTGCGCAAAGAAATCTCTCAGGGATTCATCGCTGACGTAGCATCAGTTGCTAGTCATCTGAACGTTGATGTAGATGATATGCATGGCATGGACCTTACTGATGCTCTCGGCATTACCAAATATGAACCAGAGCCTATCTCTTGTCAGAATTGTGATCTTGTGCCATTGCCAGATGGTGTATCAAAATACGACATTGAGGGTTGTGAAAACTATCCAGTTGTTGTGCAAAGTATTCTTGACAGTGGTGTGTCAATTATTGTTACTGAAAAAGTAGAAGGTCAAAATTTTTCTGTAACTGTAACTGTTAGTGGAAGCGTACATGTAAACCAACGCAATCATTCCATCCTTGAAAAAGATGGTGGAGAACACTATCTGTGGGAAGTTGCTCGTCGTGAGAAGATCATTGATCTTGCGAAAGAGATTCTTTCTGATGAGAGTGCAGTATCTGTAACTCTTTATGGTGAAGCTCATGGCACTGCCATTCAAGGTAACTATTACAAACTCAGTGAAAAGACTGTGAGGTTCTTTGATCTTAAAATCGATGGTAAATGGACAGATGCTAATAGGCTAGTTTCTATTCTTCGTGATAAGAAGCTAGAGGATCGCATGGCACCTATTCTTGGAGAGAACGTTACTCTACGTGAATGGTTGGGTGATAAGACTATTGTTGAAATGTCTAATGGGAAGTCTAAAATTAACAAAGATCGTTTGCGTGAGGGAATTGTAATTCGACCTATGACTGAATCTAGTCATGGTCTCATTGGTCGTCTTATGATCAAGCAACGTGACCCGATTTACTTGGATAAAACTGGAAACTAATTAAACCTAAAAATCTAAATACTATTTTGGTATAGATGTCAGGATTTTATTATGAAATTAAGATTGAGTAAAGAATGGTTCGAAAGACAAAGTAAAAAAGAGGAAGGCGAAGCAAGCGTAGGGCGAATTGATTCGAAAAACATGATAAGGTGCGGTTGTTGCTATTCAAATTTTGAATCGGAATATCCTAGAACAGGCGAATCTGTGACATGTTCTAATTGCAAGGCTGATGGATATGGAACATACGAGGATGGTCTTTACTCGGTAGAGTGGCTTGAACATGAGAAATAAAAAACCCGCCTCTGGCGGGTTTTTTGTTTAATCATTTTCTTTTAAAATGATCCATAAAGCATGCAACAAACCGGGAATATATCCAAACAAAGTTAACAGAATATTCAACCAGAAATGGAATCCTAGTCCTACTTGCATGAAAACTCCCACAGGCGGGAGCAGCACTGAGCCAATAATTCTTAAAAGATCCATAAATCCTCCTTGAAAAGAATTGTTTAAAGTATATATGATTTCTTAATCATGAAAATAATAGAAAAGTCTCTTAGAATATCGAATGAATTATTTCCAGAATATTATGGACGGCATAAGCCTCCATATCATTTCGCTTTCATTTACAGAAGAACAAAGTTGATAAGTTTCGGCGTAAATCGCCCCACATGCCTCTGTCCAAAGATCTTATATTTTGGCAATAGATTCAACATAGATCAATACAAAAAATACTACTATCCACATGCTGAAACGGACGCAATTTCTAGGTGTTGGGGCAAAGTTTTTTTAGATAAAAATTACCAAATGGTAGTTCTTAGATTAAATGAAAATAGAGAATTATGGGAAAGCAAGCCTTGTGAGAGTTGTCAGGTTGTTCTTGATAAAATCGGCATACGAAGAGTTTGGCATTCTACGAAAAAAGGCTTTGAAACGTATATAAGTTAAACCTAAAGGGTAATAATAATTATGAATAATTTTAACAGCATTGCGAATGACTTTGATTTTCCAGAAACTTCTAAGATCTTAGATATTTTAATAAGACATGGAGCAAACCATCAAGATCCATCAGCCTTGCAAAATGCTATTCATGATACTGCAATTGAACTTAAGGAAAATTATTATAAAGGGTTTCCTGACACATTTGACAATCAAATGGGTGACATAAAAAATGCAATCAAGCATATTTGGGAGACACGTCCAAAGACACAGCACTCAATCGGCTCAGAAGGCGACGATATGCCAATGATTGGCAATGGAATTCAAAGTAGATTTGAAAGCTTTCAGAACTGGCTAGAGAGCAAGGAAGAACGTATAGAAAAATACGAAAAGAGAAAAGGGAGAAAGGACGGCAAACACCAAAAAAGAGGCTACCTTGGCGGCAATCCAAGATATGGAGACCGTGGTGATAAGCGTGACCATCCAGAAGATAGCAGAAAAGTTAGTGGTTCGAACAAGAATATTGATACCAGCCACATGTGAAACAAATAATCTAGTTGCAGTTGCAACAAGTAAACAAAAAAAGGTTCCCGAAATTCGTTTCGGGAACCTTTTCTTGTTTAAGCTATAATCTTTTTTGATTAAGCGTCAATTCCATCGATATCAGAAATGACTTCGATTGTGTCGTTGAACGAAGCACCGTCAGCTAGATTTCCGACCACTTTAAGGTCAGTTCCGTTTGGAACTATTGTGCTATGGAGTTTTCTCTGTGCAGAGTTTCCGTTAGCATCAAGACTAGTATCAAGTGAACCTTCAGTTCCTAAATTCACCAACGCAGGTGAAAGATTAACTACATAATTCGCCATAATATCTCCTTTGCAAAGTAAAGATTCAATTTATTTATGCTTTTGGACAAAAAAAAAAGACTGGAAAAGCTTCCAGCCTCTTTTTTTAGTTAGCATTTGTATTTCAAGTTATGCAGCATCGATTCCGTCAATGGATGCTAATCCATCAGTGCTGTCATCAAATGTTGCACCATCAGCCAAATTGCCGACGATTTTTTCTCCGCTATCTACCATTACGGCGTGTAATTTTCTCTGAAGAGAGTTGCCGTTTGCGTCAAGGCTGGAATCTAATCCGCCTTCACTTCCTAAATTCACCAACGCAGGTGAAAGATTTACTGTAAAAGTTGCCATATTATATCTCCTTTGCAAAGTTAAATTGTCACTTATGACACAATTATTTATACTTAAAATTGTATTTTTTTCGATAAATAATTCAAACTACCAAGAAAGGCTAAAATGAGCGAATTTAAAGAAGGCGCAGAGGAAAAGCCCTGCATACAGATAAAGGACCTAAAGAAGCATATAAAAAAGATAAAAGACAAATGTAAAAAAGCCAATTCTCAAGAAGAGCTTGATGGAATTCAAGAAAAATCAGATTGCATTGTTTCTTTTGGAAATTTAACAAGCGAATGAATAAATAAGTTCATGGAATTTAAAGACTTTCTAGAATCAGACTCATCCTCTATTAAACCTTGGAAAGGCAAGCGTGCCGATGTTCTCGACATGTGGGAAAAAGTACGTCCAAATTTGCCTGTGCGCCCAAAGCCGGTTGACCCAAACCACAAGGGAAGCAAGTTTAGAGAAGATGGATTAAGAATAACTGGCTCTCCACAGTTTATCAGTTCTGTAATTAGTCGTTTGAAAGATATGTTGATGTATGACAAGTCTCCTGGCACCAAGTTAGAAGTTGAATACAGACAGATCGAATCTAAAAATTCTGGGCTTACTCCTCAATATGTTTTCTACGCATATGTCTCATCGAAGCCTTCTAAGATAAAAAAGATATAACTAATACTATTATTCATATATAAGGTGTTGGACTTACAAGGAGGAAAAATGGGAGCAACGTCAGCAACAGGAACAGGGCAGGGAATGTCTCACGGAGTTCAGAAGCCAGAAAATCATTGTGGATGTGGGTGTGGAACACCAGAAGAAGATAAACCCGCAAAAAAGAAGATAGGCTGTCTGACACGAGTTAAATCATGCAATACGGCTAATGTTAAAGTTGGATCATCATCTAGTATAAGAGTTTGCAGCTAAATGAAAATAAAAGAATGCAAGTATGGTAAAATGGCATATTTGCCAAATGATACCTATATTGGTGGTTCGTTAGAGGCTTATGGCGAACAACATGAAACGGAGCTTCAGGTTTTGTTTCAGTTGGTCAAAGAAGGAGATACAGTAATAGATGTTGGCGCAAATATAGGAACCATATCTATACCAATGGCCAAGCATGTTGGAAAATCTGGAAAAGTTATTTCTTTTGAGCCTCAAATAGGTCTTTTTAATTTGTTGTCTAAAAATGTTGAATTAAATACATTAGACAACATTGAAACTAGAAACTCACCAGTAGGCAGAAAAAGTGGCTTAACGGTTCGCATACCACAAGTGGACTACGATTCAGATTTTAATTTTGGAAGCGTTTCCATGGTAAATTCTTCATCTGATGGAGTTCCTGCTAAAACTGTTTGCTTGGATGATCTGGTAGAAAAAATATCAAAGCCATCCTTGATTAAGATAGATGTTGAAGGAATGGAAGACGAAGTTCTTTTGGGCGCAAAAGAACTTATAAATTGGGCGAGACCTTGCATCGACCTAGAATTTACTGGGAACCAGATTGCAATTCTTCATTCCTTAAAAAATATGGGATACAATTACAAAGTGTTTGAGCCGCCCTTGTTTAATCCAGATAACTTTCAGAACAACAAGGAGAATGTTTTTGAGAGACACATTGTTTCTCTTAATATTATTTGCTGGCCGTCTGAAAAAGTCTTTGAAGTAGAAAGTCCTTGGTTTCCAAATATTTGGAAAAATACAAATCCACTGAATTCTAGACATCTTGAATACAGAAAATTTGAAATAGATTTTAGCGAGGAGTATTCTCCCCTCAATTCACTTCTTTCTAAATTAGAAAGAAGCGAAGAGTTGCCAGAATTCTACTGTTAGTGCTTTACATAATTGAAAAAATTGGTACAATCCTTTCAGGAAACAGCTTTTTCAAAAAGGGCAATTGGAATGCGGTGCTCTAGAAATTTAAGAAAACTTTCTCGAAAAGAATTGGAACTTCTTTTAAAGTTTCATTCTGAAGATATTAATGAGACGCAGCTAACTTTTCTTTGTTCTCAAGAAGAAATTGATAAGTCTGTAATAACTGAGTCTATTAAAGATCTGGATGATTATCTTTTTTCAGTTCGAACAATGATGTGTTGGTTTTGGTCTATTCTTGTGGTAGTTTTTGCTGTTGCTGTCGCTAATTTTTTAGGATAAATGAAATGAAATACAAATATGCATCTATTGACACAGAAACGCTCGGACTCGACCCTGAAACATGCGATGTTTTAGAAGTTGGAATTGTTTTGGAAGATTTCAAGTCTCCAGTTGAGAGTTTGCCGTCTCTTCACTTTTATGTGACTTATCCTGATGACAATTACAAAGGAAATGCCTATGCGATGGCAATGAATTCTGAAATTATAGGGATCATCGCAAATAGGCACAATCACCCATCCAGATTGATCAGCAAAGACGAGACGTTTGTGCCTGTGGACATGGTTGACCGCTATATGCATGAGTGGCTTGCAAGCTTTGCCTCTGAGCCAGATCAGATTTCCCTTTCGGGGAAAATTCTTGCCGCAGGCAAGAATTTTAGTGGATTTGATCTTCCTTTTTTGAAGTCGATTGGTGTGGGAAATAAAGATTCTAAAACTCGTTTTCATCATCGGTGCTTAGATCCTGCTACTTTATTTTTTGATCCAGAAATTGATGATGTTCCGCCCTCTTTAGAAGAGTGTTTACGTCGTTCGGGAATTGATAAAGAAGTAACTCATCATGCCTTGAGCGATGCTATTGATGTAATCAATGTTTTAAGGTATTCTTTCGCCCAGCAGGCACCATTTGTGGCGAATTGTTGAACTGTGTAAGGATGCTTTTCTCAAACGGAGTTGTGGTTTGGAAATCTATAGGATGGCAAGTTCGGAATCAAAGTTTGTTAATTCGTATTTTGAACTTATCAAAGAATTGAGGATGAAGTTTAACTTGTCTGATGTCGATTCTAAAGAAGTTGTTTGTATAGTTTCGGAGTGGTTGTCAGAAAATAAGTTGGGCAAGGATGGATAAAAAAATTATAATTGCAGGAACCGGACACAGGCCAAAATACTGCCCGTGCCAGTATGATCGTTCTCATCCTTGGTTGATAAATCTTAAAAAAAGATTGGAAAACTATCTTATTGAGATGGGATTTGGAGACGCCCGTCGAATCATTCGTTCTGGCGGCGCAATCGGTTGGGACACTTGGATTGCTCAAGTGGCGTTAGATTTAGATTTGGAACTCCATTTATACTTGCCCTTTCCAGACCAAGGTAAAAAGTGGCCTGCTGAGTCTTTTTTAGAATGTGAAAGAATAAAAGAAAACGCAGATGTCGTTAACTATGTTTCCGATAAATATCATCCTAAAGCATTTCACCAACGAGATATTGAGATGATTACCGGATCAGACAAAGTTGTGTCTTTGCTGAATCCCGAAGTTAAGTCTGGTGGAACTTACTTCACTGTTCAAAAAGCTAAAGAGATGAATATACATGTTATAAATTTTTGGAAAGATTAATGATTCATTTAGATATTTTTAGACCATCTACAGGAAGCATGATAAAAAATGTATTGGTCAGGTATCATCGTCATTCTAATTGGCTAGAAGATGCTGTGCAAATCTCAGATTTCCCTCAGCCAGAAGATTTTTGTCACTTTTTAAATCACTGGGTTGATTCTAATTTTCCTGGTTTTGAAATTCACAGTACAGCAGTCACATGAAAAAGAATAAGCCTCAAATGAAAAAAGAAGAATTTTTAGAAAAATACCTTAACACCCAATCTCCAACAGGATGGGAGATGGCGGGTCAAGAAGTTTGGATAGACTATATTCAAGACTATGTGGACAAGGTACAGACAGACGCTTATGGGAATGCTGTAGGCGTAAAGTACACAGGTCAGTCATCCAAATATAAAGTAGTAATAGAAGCTCATGCGGATGAAATAGGTTGGAACATAAGTCATATCGACGAAAAAGGATATATTTCTGTCGTTCGGAATGGCGGATCGGACGAAATGGTTGCTCCTGGCCAAAGGGTGAACATCTTAGGCAAAAAGGGGAATGTTCGTGGCGTGTTTGGGTGGATCGCCATCCATGAACGAGACAAAGAAACGCCAGAAGTTAAAAATCTTTATGTCGATGTTGGAGCAAGTTCAAAAAAGGAAGTAGAAAAAATGGGCATTCATGTTGGTGCCACAATGACTTATGATGCTCCTTTTGAGAAGATGGGCGACTACTACCTTTGTCGTGCATTAGACAACCGAATTGGCGGATACATGGTCGCCAACGTTGCTAGAAAGCTTGAAGAAAATGACATTGAACTTCCTTTCGATCTTTACATTGTAAATGCTGTTCAAGAGGAAGTTGGGCTTCATGGTGCTGAAATGATCGCAAACTCAATACAGCCTGATGTTGCGATAATAACTGATGTCACACATGACAGTCACTCTCCTATGTACAATGCCAGATTGTGTGGAGATGTGTCCTGCGGGAATGGTCCAACTTTGTATTATGGGCCAGATATTCAAAGAAACTTGTTAGATCAAGTTCTAGGAGTAGCAAAGAAGAATAAAATAAAGTATCAGCTTGGTACTTATAATGGAAATAGTGGAACCGATACATCTGCGTTTTTCAAATCAAGCGGCGGTATTCCTTCGTGCTTGATTAGCTTGCCATTAAAATATATGCATACTTCTGTAGAAATGGTGATGAAAAAGGATGTTAAAAATACAACAAACCTCATCTATCATTCACTTTTGGAAATGTCTCCAAAAGATGATTATAGGTACATCAAGCGTGAGAGAATTGGAGTAAAAGGTGAAGCTGCCTACCATGTTTAAGTTTGCTTTTGTTGTGGTGTCAATATTAATTATCTTGTTAGTTATTCTGCTTCCAAATAGAATTAACACATCAAGAGAAGAACGTATTGATATTATAAAACAAAATACTGAGATTATTGAGTCTATTTCTGAGGTTGCTAAGACACAATATGTGGTTAGTGATCTGCTGGTTCGGGTAGCACACTATGCAGAAAACCACAAAAAGGGCGAGCACATGTGCCCAGAGTGCTCAGGAAGTGAGCTTGAATTCGAAGAACTTAAAATTGAAGAAGTGGAAGAGGTAGAAGAAACACATAAACAAGTAATGCTAGATCTTATAGAGATAGAAAAATCCATAGACAGCTTGCGGTTCGGTAACTTGAATCAAATTTCCAAATTGGAAACTATGTTAAAAAGACAAAAAAACAAGTTGACAGGTTCGAAATAGAGACTAAAAACACAGATGGTTCAAGATGCACCCATAGGATAATTGGATAATCCATTTGCCTTCTAAGCAAAATATTGTAGGTTCGAGTCCTACTGGGTGTACTTTTAATTTTTAATTTACGAAACTTCAAGGAATGGTTATGTTTACAGTAGGTTATGACAAAGAGAAAAATCAGTGGACTCTTTTTAACTGTAAAACGGAGACACTGTCTTATTTTGAAAGCAAACGAGACTTAGAAGACTATCTGGACGCTCATGCTGGATGATTATAAATGAAAATTACTTGCGAAAAATGCAATAAAGACTATGATATAAGAGTTCGAAAAAAGCCACGTAGCGGTTCATGCGATGTCGCTTGCCCTTGGTGTAATCATAAGTTTCTTTTAAAGTTCTTTTGTCGGGTTTCCTGAAGAAATTTTATTTTTTTTCTTATATACTAGTGCTGCGGTTACGCCATTGCAAAGAACAAGCACAGAAGAGTTCTTGCAGCCCACAAAAATAATACATCCATTCTTGTTTCCGTAAAAATATTTAGTTTAATAAACTTAGAAAGAAAAGGAAAATGGCATATAGAGGACCAAGCTCAACAATAATTGTAAATTTTAATTGTTGCGCTAAGTCTATTTTAGACGATTTAAAGTTAAGAGGAACACAAGTTTCTAATTTTTTAGGCCAATGGACTGTAGAAGTTCCTGTTGGACAAGAAGAAAAATATATTAAACTATTAGATAAAGTGGAAGAAGTTAGGAAAGTGAATAAATATCCTTTGTACGGCAGTAGAAGGAATAAGAAATTAGAGTAAAAACTTATTAATTCCTTCTTCTATTATTAGACATAAATATGGAGAAGGAGATTTTATATGGCTGTTGGAGTTTTAAGCAATCGGGTTCTAGTTTTGAATAAGCTTTGGACCCCTGTTGGAACTTGTTCTATACAACGTGCCGTTTCTCTTTTGTTTGGTGAATATATTGATGGCGAGCCAAAAGCCAAGATTATTGATCCTTCTTTAGACTTCCAAACATTCACTTGGTCGGATTGGTCAAATCTAAAGCCAAACGAAAACGACCTCTGCATTCATTCTTCTGATATGAAGTTCAAACTTCCAGAAGTTTTGCTATTAACAAGATATGACAAGATGCCAAATCAAAAGATTAGGTTTTGTCGCAGAATTTTATATAAGAGAGATGGCAATAAGTGCCAATATTGCGGAATAAAACCAGGCTCTGGTGAAGTCTCTATTGATCACGTTGTGCCAAAGTCTAGGAATGGAAAGACTACCTGGGAAAATTGTGTTTTAGCATGTACTCAGTGCAACAGTCAAAAAGCCGACAAACTTCCAGAGGAAGCGTTCAAAGGAATGCTCTCTAAAGAAAACGCAAAATATTGGAGAGGTCCGTCTCCTATGTGTTTAATAAAAGCCCCTAAAAAGCCTAAATACTCTTTGCTGGGGGCTTATAAGTCTCGCATTCCTAATAGTTGGAGTCATTTTATATCTGAAGCGTATTGGGAAACAGAGATGGAGAATGATAATGAAATTTAAATCTTGGTTAGAGCAAGTAGAGTATAAAATACGTCCAAGTCAAGGAGACGGATGGAGAATTGATACGCCTCACGGATACATTGATTATAGACACGATGAAATTGAGGATGTTAATGAGGTTTGGTGGGTCGAAAGTCGCCAAAAGGGGCATGGTTCTGAGTTGGTGAACTTAATGATGAAGCAACATCCATCTTCCACCATTTCTTGGGGCGTCACAAGTCAATCTGGCGAGGGCTTGATGAGAAAGTGGCACAGAGATAATCCTAACGTGGGCATGATTGAAGGGCCTCACGAGGGTCAGTTTGATCCTTTTGAGTGATTGATAATGAATGTTAAAATAAAAACAACACCGACAGGAAGATCTCCTAAAGGAAAATTTTTCTTTGGAGATGCGACAAGACTCTTGGATAAAAGTCGTAATGAGGATGTTCAAATTGGAAAAATCGAAGATTTTGAAAATATGTTCTCTTTATTTAACGATTTAGATTCATACAGTCACAGTTTGCACTTCAGATCGAATAGTAAGAATTTCAATGTTCGAACAACAAGTGATTGGCATGCGAAGTTTGTTCAGAACATGTTTGATGCGATGTCTGACGCTTACACTAATAGACCTTTGATAAAAAGTGCAGATTGGTTAATTCTTCACAATCTTGATATAGACGTTGATCCAACAATTTGGATTAATCTTGATACAAATTTGATTTTAATAGCTGGCACGAGTTATCTTGGAGAAATTAAAAAATCAGTATTCACAGCAATGGGATTTGAGCTTCCACTTGAGGACAAATTGCCAATGCATTGCGGCAGTTTCACATACAAATGCACAACAAATCTGATGTTTGGGTTGAGTGGCACAGGAAAAACTACACTAAGTAGTGATCCTGATTTCAAGTTAATTGGGGACGATGAGCTATCTTGGTCTGATAATGGCCTAGAATTGATCGAGACGGGGTGCTATGCAAAGACACAGGGACTTCATCCAAAGACCCATGAGGCGATTTACGAAGCTATGGAGGCCGCTAGAGAGAACGATGTCCTAATTGAGGAAAATATCGGTCACGATAACGCCAGAAGCAGTTATCCAGCAAAATTGATTAAAAATTCATGGTTGTCGGATCTGAATGAGTGCGATCATGTTTTCGACCATCCAAATAACATATTTTTCTTAACTATGGACGTAACAGGAGTTGTGCCTCCAATTAGTCGAATAAAGGGAGATGCAATTAAGCTGTTTTTTGAGACTGGATATACAAGCAAGATGCCGGGAACGGAAGATGGAGTTAACGAAATAAAGAAGGTGTTTTCTCCATGTTATGGAGGACCATTTATGCCGCTTCCAGTTGAGAAGTATAGTGATATGTTGGTAAAAAAAATTAATCAGCACGATTGTAAAGTATTTTTGGTGAATACCGGCATGGACAGTAATGGTGAAAGATTTGATTTAGACTTTACAAGAAGATCTATTAAACATGTAATAACAGATAAATTTGAAACAAATTCTTTTAGTTTTTCAAATGGAACTGTTTTAGAGCCGGTCAATATAGATTCGTCCTCAAAAGTTTGCTGTGACTCTCTGAACAAGTTTATAGATGAAATTATCGCTATCCAAACATGTTCTTAATAACATGTTTGACTATGTTTGGATTTTCTTTTGCTCTTCGCCAACAATATTGGAACCAATTTTTTCCATATGGTATGTAGTATCTTACTTTTTGACCTGATTCTTTCAATCTGTTTGCTTCTTCTTCTATTGGAACTCCGTACAAAAACTGGAATTCACATTTTTTATGTTCTTTTAGTATTTTTTCACAATCTTTAATTAGATCTAGGTCGTGTGTCGCTATAGAGACATATTTGTTTTCTTCTACACAGTGTTCCACTAGTTTTTTAAAGTTTGAATTTACGTCTTCTCCAAACAAACTAACGTCTTTGCTCTCTTTGTAAATTCCCTTGCAAATTCTAACATTATCAATTTGTTTTATATCTTCTATTGAGTCCCTTATTCTAGACTGGAGAACTGTTGATGTTTTTTTTTGTTTTTTTAATTTGTTATATAAGTCTATTATGTATCTCTTGTTTTTGTAGTTTTCCATGTCTAGGCATATTGGAAAATTGACTCTTGTACGCCCAATCAACTCAAACATTCTAGTTATGTTATATTCCCCCAGATGGGTATATTTCATGGATATTCCACAATCATTCAATTCTTTTTTCTCAAGCAATCCAATGAGTAGAATGTATTCCCAAAAGGCCAGATTCGATTCATTAATTGTGCATCCTTCGCCCAAGAGAGATATGGTTGACGAAAAGCCTCTTTCTTCCAAGTTTTTCGCCAGTTGAACAGCCTCTTCAGCAGTTTCGCCAGCCACGTAATTTGAAATTACTTTCCATGCCAACCATTTTATCATTTGCTATACTCCGAGTTACTCTGCTCTAGGTGGAAGCCCTTCTTCTTTATCTCTTTCTCCTGCGTTCCATCCTGCTCTATATTCGCCGCCCTTGCCTGCAAGCCACTGAGCAGGTGCTAACCAGTTTCCGCTGTATGCGTCTCTATAACCACGAATCCAATCTTCTGTAGCAGAGCTAGGGATGTCTTTAGGACTAGATATCTCTGGTTGTTGTAAAGGCTGCTCAAATTCTTGTTTTGGAGCAGTCGAACATCCAGAAACCAAAAGAAGTATTGCCGAAATTTTTAATATTTTACTCATGCCTTATTTATTCAAGGGCTGAGGAATTTTTAATGATCGTTCCGATCAGTTTGCCATATTTTTTCGTCATTTTCAAAACTCCACATTTCTGATAAAGGATTTCCTATGCCGCCAATCAATTCTAGTTTATTAGAATATGTTTTTAGTGGTATATGAGAATAATTCATTACGCTTGGTAAATCAGAGGACTCTGCCATTATGCTTGCAGCAGCAGCAGTCGGGAATGCTGTTGCTTTTTGCATGGCTGTCCATGTTTCGTCAGAATTAATTTTATGAGTGAACACTTTTCCGTCAACCTCTATCGCCATCAGTATGAAATCATCTTTTGTTTCTGAACATGCCCTTTTGATAAATTTACTAAACTCCTTGAAATCCATTTCACATTCTTCTAAAAGAAATTTAATAAATTCAAAATGACCGCAAAATCTTATTGTTTGGTACGTGCAATTTTCAACTCCTCTATTTTTCATTAGTTCTAAACTATGCGATAATCCTCCCTTTGTGATTGTCGCTTCATATTCTTCCAATCTTCTCCATTTGAATTTTTTCAAATCAGTGCTTAATGCTTTTTTGGTTACTACTTTTCCATCTTCTAATACTTCGCAATCTCCTGTTAATTCGTTGTAGAGTCCTCCCATGTTGAACACTAGTGAATATTTTAATTTGTTTTGAGGGTTGTTAGGTAATCCTCCGACCATCATATCAATTGATTTTATTTTTGACCCATCGGCAGTGAAGTTATTCCAAGCTGACTCGCCTAGTATGTTGATCAAACCAGGAGCTACGCCTAAATCTGTAAATGCACATCCATCGTTTTGTGTAGCTAGTCTTTGAATTTTTTCTGAAACTTGAGGGTTACCGCCCAGATCACAATAGGGAACTTTTTCTTGGAAACAGTTCCACGCTATTTTTTCATTGTAAGCGTATGGTGCAGTTGAGATCGCCACATCAACATCTGAAAAATTTGCTTCACTTTTTATTTCTAAGTTTGATATAAGCTTTGTTTCTTTTAAATGCTTATAGGCTTTGTCTCTCGATTCCGAATTTGGGTCTACCACTTGAACCTTGTATCCCAGTTTGGACATGGCATAACTTGCTGCGAGTCCCATGTCTCCTCCGCCACCAAATACTATTACTTTTTTCATACTACTACCTTTTTGTATACTCGTTCCCAAAGATGTGTGAATGAGTGGAATATGGTTGTTTTTTTGAAATTTTCTAAATCATCCTCGACCAGAGGAATCATACAGTCTTCTTTTTCGAAATATTTAAAAGAATACTTATCTTCAATTACAATTTTTGATATCGCCATCTCTTCTCTGTTCCAATCCATTCTTCCTTCTATCCATTTTTCGAGATCCTCCCCTAGGTTGTTGCAGGTAGTTGGTAGTTTTTTTAGTATTTTTTTATGCGAGTTGTTATTGTAAAGTTGAACGCCTCCATTAAAAGGGATGTTTCCATTCAGGAATCTCCAGTTTCTTCCTTCAACCCATTTGTTTTTGCATCCTGCAAAGTCGCAGTTTTCATATTTTTTAAATATATTTTCCACATCCCCGAAAATAAATGTATCTGAGTCTATGAAGAGAATTCGTTCTTCGGGGCAGTCTTTTATGAGGTATTTGTTTGAACAAAAATAGTCGTATTTTATTGGTTTTTTTACTGTTTCAATGTCGTTTGAACTACAGAATTCTAACAAATTTTTTGTGAACTTATATTTTGGAATGAATTCGTTCGACAGAATAAATACCCTTACAGGTATGTTCTTGTTATGGAAGCGAAGCATCTTGAGGCTGTTTAACGCCATCTTTACATGTTGTTTGCTTTCGTTTAAATAATATACGCAAGATCTCATATTATAAATTAGAACAAAGATTACTATTTTAAACAAGGAGTTCAAAATGAGAAGGACTTTATCAGATCTCACAGACAAAGAGTATGAGACTTTTTTAAAAAATCATGCTTTGCTAACCAATCAAGATGTTTCTCAGTTGAGAGTTGGTTTTGCTAAGTTTAGGAAAAGAAAGCTTCATCCTGCGCCTATTAGAAAAAATTATAATAAAAGTTGAAATATGAAGAAATTAGATTTTTACTCTTTGCCTTCCGAGGTTGTCTCCTTGGCGAACAAGATAGCAAAAGAAGAAATTACCCAAACTCAATTTGACTATTTGGTTCAATCAAACAAAATAGATGAAGATCAGTTGTACGACGCAGTAGACCATATAAATAATGAAATAAATAAAGGAATTTTGTTTTTTGGTCTCTTGACGATTTTTATGGTTCTTAGTGTTCTCTGTATTTTGAGAGCTTTATCCATATGAATTCTGAATACTCATATCGAACCATTTTAACTTTTTTAAGGAATAAAGGTTTTATAGAGTTGTCTGAAATTGTTGAAATTTGTAGTTCGCATGGATCTTTCGAGTTCGTAATTAAAAAGCTGAAAGAGGATTCAAATTTTGAATTCAAAAATAAGAGGATCTACAAAAAACTTGAATGGCCTGTGTTTGGGTTTTGGCCTCTTGCTGTTCCTACAAATCTTTTAGTTAAAACAGAAAATGATAAAAAAACCAGAGCAGGTCAAATCTGTGAAAAGCTTATTTTGGAAGATTTAAATTTCTTAGATTATGGATGCGGAGAAGGGCATGTTGTTTTTGAGTCAAAAAAGAATGCTAAAACTTCAATTGGTTACGATATAGAGAAACAGTGGAAACCTGGCGAAATAAACCTTTCAGACGACTTTGAGTTCGTTAAACAACATGCTCCATATGATGTTGTTCTATTGTGGGATGTTTTGGATTATATGGAGAACCCAACCGAAGAATTGTCTAAAATAAAAGAAATGCTTTCTCCTGAAGGGAAAATATACATAAAATGTTTTCCATGGTCTTCAAGATATGGATGTAAGAGTGAGTATAATTTGGCTTACATTCATTTGTGTTTTGATGATTCTCAGACTAGGTCAGATAAAAATATCCGCAGGTTAAAAGATCCTGTTTTTTCCTATGAAGACTGCATATCATCTTCAGGATTTAAAATTTTAGAAGAAGAACTTGTTGAAAAAGAGTTGCCAGAATTTTTTAGGGAAAATGATTTAATATGGGAAAAAATATGTTCTAATTGGAAATGTGAAACTAAAGCCTTTTTGTATAAAAATATTTTCTCTCATACAAATTTTAATTATGGTTCTGATAATTATGATAGTCGTAAAATTATTGCAGACAGGTGGTCTACAGAACAAGTTAAATCCCTTCAGGCCAATGGGTTTGGGCTATATGACATGCATGGCAATATTTGGGAATGGTGCCTTGATGCTGAGTGGACTAATGATCCGCCAAGATGCTTACGGCAAGAAGGTGATAAAGTAAAAGATGTAGCTGAACGCTGCGGTCTAGACTACAAACAAAAACACAGAATAATTAGAGGAGGGTCTTATAGGTCTAAACCAACAATGATTTCATCGTCTTCCCGCTATTCAAAAAGACATGACCAAAGCATGGATGATTTGGGGTTTAGATTATTGATGGAATCTGAATTAGACATGGGCATTGAATGGGTCAATTCTTTAGGGATAAATATGGTGAAAATACCTATTGGAGAATTTATGATGGCTGGTAAGAATGCAAATTCTAAAATTGTTTGTATTGAGAATTCTTTCTATATGGCAGACGCTCCAGTTACAACTTCTCAGTATGCTGAATTAACAGGTGTAAAAAAAATACCATTAAAAAATATTTCAAATTCAAGTGTTTACAAAAATTACAAAATAAAGATAAAAAACCCAATTAAAGAAGTTGATGAATTTCCGGTTACTGATGTTTCTTGGATTGATAGTGTTGAATTTTGTGATGTCTTATCTTCTAAAGAAAATAAAAAATACAGACTTCCTACAGAGGCAGAATGGGAGTATTGTTGCAGAGGAAACATTAGCGGAAAGCTAATAGATATACTGAAAATACAGTCGGCATTTTATATTTGTGGTTTGAATAATGATTCTTGAAAATTCAGGTGAACACAAAACGTTAGTAATAGTTCTGGGACACAAACATCCTGAATTCATGATCGACAATGAAGAAGCGTTTAGGTTCTTTCATCCTAATGTTGATGATTATATTTTTACATTCATTGTTGACAACAATGAATTAATGGCCAACCAATTATCAGACATTTATGGAGAAGAATTCGTATTCTTCACAGGAACAAAAAACGGATGGGGACGAGGATGCTTAAGAAGTTTCGTTGGTGGTATTGAGTATTTTGAAAAGCACCATATATTCAATGACTTAATCACCCTTGACTCAGATTGTATATGTACCGGACCATTCTTGTCGGAGTTTTCTAACAAGTGCAGAAGGGATAAAAAAATATTCTTTGGGGGAACTATTTGGCCGTTTCCAGAAATAGACTTGCAAATGCATCATTATTTTCACAATGAAGTAGGAATGCCTTTTTCTAAGAATTTCGAACCACAAAGTCAAGTAATTGCTGGACCATGTATGTTGTGGACAGAATCCTGTTTAGAATTCATGAGATCTTATGGTTGGTTTTCATTAGAAAATTTTGACAAATTTTATGATCATTTATTTTTTCCGCATGATCAAATTAGCACCTATATGAAGTCGTCCAAAAAATGCAGTTATTTAAAAATAACTGATGAAATGCTTTGTTGTAAAATTAGTCGATCTGGCGTTAAACATAAAGTTCATGAAGACTTTGGAAAAGTTCCTATAATATGTGATGCAAGAGTGTTCCACCCTACAGGAGATGAATCTCTTGAAGATGAAGAAAAAAAATACAATTTAGAGAAGGACACTAGGTCCTATCTGAAATATATACGGATACAGATTGCAAAGGGAAAAGCAAGAGAAGAGTTTGTTGAAAAAGATGTAAATGTAGAAAAAACTTTGGCAATCCCGCCTGCTGTGGTTGTCCATACGAAATTTATTAAGTCTAAAAACTGCACAGGTTGTGAAGAAGAAGTTGATGGATCTGAAATCTCCCAAGATATAGCTAAAGAGGAAAAAGGTTGCAACAAAACAACAAAATTCATTTAGATTTCGTAATAACGGGAACAGGAAGATGCGGAACTGTGTACGCAGCGAAACTGCTGACCAGTTTGGGACACCCTTGCACTCATGAATCAATATTTACACCAGAGGGAATTTTTTATGCTTTAAAGACACTTGGTTCTGGAAGTTTAAAAAATAGCAAGTGCTCAAAAAAAGAAAATTCAAATTGGTATCCAGAGGGCGTTTTGCCTGTTGGCGAAAGCAGCTATATGGCTGCTAATTTTTTAGGTCATAAAATATTAAATGGTGTTAAAATAGTACATTTGATAAGAGACCCCGCTAAAGTTATTTTTTCTTGGATTAGATTTGGATATTTTCAAAACAAAACTCATAAACTCCTGAAGCCGTGGGAAGATAACATCTCTATTGAGATTCCTGAAATATGGCATTATGATAACCCAATAGAAAGAGCCTGTTATTATTATCTTGCTTGGAATAAATTGATTGAGTTGAATGCAGATGAAAGTTTATACTTCAAGCATCGGATCGAAGATGGTAATGGATTTCTTGGATTTTTGAATATAGAAGATAAAACAGATTCCTTTTCTAACAAGCATTCAAATACGAACAATAAAAAAGGTGATAAAAGGTCATACAAAGATATACCAGAATCTCCTCTAAAAGAGGAGATTGTTAAATTTGCAATTGAACACGGATACGACACTAGCGAAAAAAACTCTAAGATATTTTAAGTTTGTAATCTATGAATGACTGTCCCATTTGATAGTTTGGGAAATTTCCGACATCTTTTCCAGCAAAATTTTTCATAATTCTTGATTTGACCAACTGATTATTTTTGAAAAAACCTTCGATTGGGTCACGATCTATATCTTGGCTTATAATTTCAAATTTAGACTTGAATAATTTTGCATAAGTGTGCAAAGGCAGTAATGCTGGATTGTTTGGTTTTTTAGAATCTTCTTTTAACTCGAATCCCATTTCGTCTAATTCTTCTTCGCTGAATACCAGATGTACAAAAGCTTTGTTGATTTTTTTGTACAAGTGAGACGCATGCCGTCCCGCCCACGGGTGAACTCTTGCAAATATTCTCGTTTCAGGTTTAGATACTTGTTTTATTTGCTCAAGAACCAATTCTTGGTCTTCAACATGATCTAATAAATCGTAAATTAAAATGGTGTCATAGGGTCCATTTTCTTTTACTTTTTCAAATTCAGTGGTTAAAATTGTAACATTTGCTACGGATGGCTTATCCCAAAATTGTTCTTTTATGTCATATCCAACAGAAACTTCAGCACCTTCTTTTTTCGCCTGAACCGCCATATGGCCTTCTCCGCATCCGAAGTCCAAGAACTTTGACCCATTAAGGCTTTGGTCTAAAACTATCGACAGAACGCCTTCTGCTCGCTCCATTTTGTCTTCTTCGGATGCAATGTCACAAATCAGATCAGGTGGAACTGCATGTGGCCACTGGTCGCTGTTTAAAAGATCTTTTAGATTTTTGAATTCTGGATTTGTTACTTCTGATTCGACAGGCTCTTCTGCTCGAACGGTCTCTGTTTGCTGATGGTTTTCAAGCTTTTCAAGCTTTTCCATGCAGGTTTCGACTAGTTTTCTTAGAGTTTGTAGCTCTTTTGACACGTCCATTTTATTTCCTCTAGAATTTTCAAAATACTATCGTTATGATAACTCTAATATAGTAGCCATTCAGAGAAAAATACATGGAAATTTCTGTAGTTCTAAACGCTCATGGAGACACGCCGCTCGTTACAGATACTATTGAGGCGGTTCAGAAGTGGGTTGGTAGTAATGTTTTAGTAGTTGTCGATGGTGCTTCTAAAGAATGGTACGAAAAAGACATTCCTGCTCATAAAATAAGTGGTTTTTGGCATGCTTGTCCAAAGAGTCCATATAGAAATATTACATTAGGATTAATGGAGGCTGTCAAAAAGTGGCCTGATTCAGATTGGTATTGCTATATGGAGTATGATGTTCTTTTTACATCTGATAGAATCAAACAACATTTAGAAAACATTGATAAAGATATTTGGTGTATTGGAAACGATTCCAGACATATTTCAAACAAATATGATCTTCCCTTGATTGAATCAATTGTCAATATGAAATTTGATTGTACAAAATATTTACTAGGTTGTTGTATTTTTCATAGAGGCGAGTTTATCAGACGGTTGCAAGAAATTAATTTTTTTGAGAAGTTTCTCTATTATACAAATGATTTTTCAAAAGGATTTTTCCCAAATTATGATGGGTATGATTTGGCAGAACATCTTTATCCCACATTGGCTCATCACATGGGCGGTAAGGTGGCGCACTTTGCTAATTGGAATCAAATCAAGAAAGAGTGGGAAGGCAGTTATAAACAATACCCTATGCGGTGGAAACCAGAGCTAGACTTGCATGAAAACTTCCCAGAGGCAGTTATTATGCATCCTTTGAAAACTGTAGATCACCCCATAAGGTTGTACCACAAACGGAGAAGAAGTGTTTTATGATAGATGAAGATTTTTATGATCCAACAATAATTGGATTCGTGTTGGTGATTGACCCTTTGCAGAACGGGGATGTCAAAGATCAGTTGGTTTCTAGTGTTAGGAACCTAGAGTCAGACGATAGATGCTACATGCATCATCAACGCAGTGACTTTATTTTAACTTCAGCAGGAAATGCAGTTAAAAGCATTGCTGATTGGAGACCAACTGCTGGGCATTTGTTGAATCTTGGCAAAGACATGCAACAAACAATGATAGTTCTCGCTAATGAAAGTGAAGAGTTAGTAAAACATATGTTTGTCGTTTTAGACAATTATCAGTCAGAATGGGACCATGATGTTTCTAAATCGTTGAACATGAATGTAAAGCTGGGATGTGGGATAAAATTTCATTTTTGCAATATGTCTAAAAAGCCTTTTAAACCTTTGAAAGAGATTGTGTCTGATTTTAAGGATGCAAGTTATAACCAATTTGATGAGTCTAAAAAATTACACAATTTTATAGTGAGCAAGTTTAGGAACGATGAAAAAAGCAAACAAGACAAACAAAGCTAGAGCGATGCGGCTCGTTCCTTTTTCTAGGTCGCCCGTATCAATTATAATTCCATTTCATGGAGAATACGAACGAGTTGGAAGACTTGTGTCAAGCATATGGAACGCAACTCGTAGTAATCCATATGAAATCTGTTTGGTTGACGATTGTTCGCCAAATTCTGATTTTATTGCTTCGATGAAAGACCAACCGCAAGTTACTAATCTAAGGACTCCTGAGAGGCTTGGTTTTGGAGGGGCTTTGAAGTATGGGTTTGATCGAACTGAGCAGCCTTGGGTTTGTTTTTTAAACTCTGACTGTGAAATTAAAGATGTTAATTGGCTCATTGCGATGGGTCAGTCGTTGCTTGATTTGAAGGAACAAGGTGTCAGAATGGTGTCCTCCAGGACAAACAATCCAGGGAATCTAGGAGACAAGAGGCTTAAAGGAAAAAAGGGCGACTTTATAAATGATGTAATCCTTGAGGACACATATCTTCCTCTTTATTGCTCTATGTGCCACAGAGATTTGTTTAACCATATAGGGGGATTTATTAAGCCTTATCCTTATGGTTGGTATGAGGACGAAGAACTTGCGTATCGCATGAGACACTACGGATTCAAACAGGCTATTTCTGGGAAAAGTTGGGTGCATCATGAAGGAAGTGTTACGGTTAAAACCGTTTTGAAAAACGATCTTAAGGCTAAGGAAATTATGATTTCTAATAGAGACAAATGTATTGCTGACATTTCTTCATTATGAACTCTAAATAATATAGTTTAACTCTTTTAAGGAGAAAAGATTATGACACTTAAATGTAAAAAGGCTGATGGAACTTATGCCAATGTTACTTGGAGATTGTTTTATCCAAATTGCCCAAAGCTGAATCAACAGTGTAATCCACTCGGCGGAGCTTATGTTGCTGCCATTACCGTTTGTAAACAACGATTATTCTAATCTTGCTTACCTCAGATACTTTCTGAGAATGATTACATATGATTTGAGACGAACAACCTGCCGCAAGGCAGGTTGTTTTTTTATGTTTGCTCTTGTACAATGCGTTGAAGGACACAAATGAACTCATTAAACGCCTATAAAATAGTTGAAGAATTTGAAAAAAGAGTCGCAGAATTTGCTGGGAGTAAATTTGCTGTGGCTGTGGACAACTGTACTAATGCGCTGTTCCTAAGTTGTAAATACTTAAAAATTGGCGAAGTCACAATTCCAAGTAGAACGTATCCTTCTGTGCCGTGTGCTATTATTAATGCAGGAGGAAAGGTTGGTTTTGAAGATGTCGAGTGGAGATTTGGCGGTTATTACAGGTTGAAACCTTATCCAATATATGATGCCGCCCATTATTTTTTAAAAGACATGTTTAACCACCCGTCGCCACTATGCCGTGGAGACGATTTGTCCAGAAAATATATGTGCATTTCTTTTAGCGCAACTAAGCCAATCAATATCGGCAAAGGAGGGATGATCTTAACGAACGATGAAAATTCCGTTGATTGGTTCAGAAAAGCTCGTTACTGCGGAAGAAACAATAAGCCTATTATGGAAGATAGCTTCGACATGCTTGGCTGGAACATGTATATGACTCCAGAGCAAGCAGCAAGAGGACTGCTGTTGATGCACGATATTAAAGGATTAAAGAAAACTCTAATTCCAGATTATCCAGATCTTTCAAAGTATGAGGTTTACAAATGAATATTGTAGTTGCGTAAGAGAACGAAATGAAAAACTTGTTTTAAAATTTGTTTTAAAATTTGGCATACTCTATTCTCATTATGGAAAACACATTTCTGATCGAAGAACTAAATGTCCGAGGCTATTCGATAATCGATGATTTTCGGCTGTCGGATGAAGAAATTGCATGGTTCAAGAACGATATGATTTTTCGAAAAAATCAAGAAATAGATCGTTTTGGAGAAGAGGAGTTGAGACGTATAGGTCGGTACGACATTGTTCGCAACTTAATTAGTTTCAAGCAGCCATATCTAGATCTCATCAAATCTGACTGGTTAAACGACATCGTCAACGCAAGTCTCAACGAACAAGCGATCATTCACGACTTTTTCGGCATGCTCAACACTGCCAATCAAGATTCAAACCTTGTCAGAAATAAATTTCATAGGGATTTCCCGTCACTCGAAAGAAGGCGTTGCTCAATTCACATCATGATTCCTTTGGTAGACGCCACAGTGAAGAGCGGCGCAACAGAGGTGGTTCCTGGAACGCATTTGTTTGAATCTCATCCAAGTCAAGAGTTCTGTGAGAAGCATGCGGTCTCTATGACAGGAGTTGCAGGGAGTGTATTTGTGATGGATTCATCTGTAATTCATCGTGCTGGCAAATCAACTTTGGATTCACGCCCAATGATGGTGATGCGATTTCAATTGGCTTTTTTGAAGCAGCCAATTGATCTGTGCAGGGCATACTCTAAGTACTTGCCCACATCGTCCGATTTGATCAATGGTAGATTTGGATGGAATTGTCGCAGCATGAATAACACAGAAGATGATCCTTCCAAGTGGCAGTCGGGACAATATAATTTGTAGAACACATTGAGGTTGTGATTATGAAGGACGTATTAGTAATTGCAGGCAGCTTGTGGCAAAAGCCACTGGTTGAATACATGTTGAAGCACTATAGTGTTCATGTCGTCAACCCTGTCGAAACAGAAACAACGAAACTAGCTCATCACATTCAAAAGGACATCTTTGATATTGAGGGAATCAAGGAAAGCATTTCTGGCCTCGATCTAGAATTTGTTGTGACTGACCAATCAGACGTTGCTGTCGTTCCTGCAACCATGCTGTCTAAAGAGCTTGGCCTTCCGTGCAATGACATTGAGGCAGTCATTCGTTTTTCTGATAAATTCAAATGCTGGGAACTTGCAAACTCACTAGGCATACCGTGCTTGAGATCGAAAGTTGCATACTCGCTCGAAGAAGCGGTCAAAGCGGCAGAAAAATTGGGATACCCTGCTGTGCTGAAGCCTGTTGATTCATCAGCGAGCAAGGGAGTATTCTTGGTTAATTCGGAAGATGAACTAAGAAGCTTTTTCGCACGGTCCTTAGCACGTTCTCGGAATAAAAAGTTGATATTGCAAGAGTATGCAAAGGGTGAATGGCAATTGGTTGTAGAGGGATTGTGTTCCAATGGAAAACACTCTAGCGTTTCTTGCGGGCTTATTCATAGATCATGGACCGCCCGACAGGTTCCAATGCTTCCTTATATACTGTGGCCGCATGATCCTCCTGAAGGTCTAATTGAGGCTAATAATAAGTTCGTTGAGAATTCTGGATTGAAATTTGGAATAACCCATGCAGAGTACGTACTGGACGACGGCAAATTCAAGTTGTTAGAGATCGGATGCAGAGGTGGTGGGTTCAAAATCTCTTCTCACATTGTTCCGTGGGTTAGCGGAATTAATCTGTATGATGCTCTTCACCGATCACTCAAAGGCGAAGTAGTGTCACTGCCAGAGCTTGTACATAAGAGAAGTGCGTTGTTGCAATTTTTTCAAGAGCACGAATATCCGACCTCGATGCCTGAATTCGAAGTTCCAGGAATTTTTGAGTGGATAAGTCACGTTTCTCAAGATTTTCACCACAACCCAGACAACCTTCGTCACAGTTACTTAATAGCACTTGCTGAAAACCGATCAAATTTGTCGAAGCTTGTTGAAGACATTAAAGGTCGATCACCATGTCGAGATATTCCAAATTTATAGGCGGCATTCATCGCCTAGCCGAGGTGGCCAGAGATCCAATCGAATTCGAAAATGCGATCTACATGGTCAACGGAAGATCGTGCATTTACGCTCTTGATAAGATGTTAAAGCCACGAAACATCTGGCTTCCACCATACCACTGTCCGAGCATGCGTGTTTCGTCAAAGGTGAAACCGCTTGTTCAAGATCATGTCCTGCCTGGAGATGTTTTCATCTTGATTTCTTACTTTGGATTTCCCATTAACGACAAGATGGTTGACTGGGCAAAGGATCGTAGAGCCATTGTGGTAGAAGATGTGAGTCATGGAATTTTTTCCGTGCGCAACGACAAAGTTGACTATAGGTTCTTCAGCTTAACAAAACAACTTGGGCTTCCAGATGGAGGCGTGTTGCAGAATTGTGATTCGCTTGATTTAGAGCCATGCGAAGAAGTGTCTTCAGTTGGATATCAAATGCGAACGGTCGAGAATTGGAGGCCCTTTTTCCAATCGTGGAAAAAAATGCAGCCGATTGGGATGTACTCAATGAGTGAAGACTCAAAAATTAGGTTGCAGAAATTTGACACAGAGAAACAAAGAAGAAATTACGAAGTCCTGTACGAAGAGCTAAGTTCTATATCGCTGATGGGTCCGCTGACCGATGGGGTTGTTCCGCTGGCATTCCCGATCATTGTAAACAACAGAGATGAACTGCAACGTCGATTGTTTGAAGAGAAAATGTACTTCCCGATTCACTGGGACAATGGCCACCCGCTTTCATCGGTGATACTCTCAGTTGTGTGCGACTACCGATATGACGAAGATGATATGAGGTCGATCACTAAAGTCATTAACGATTGGCTTCTGTGTACATCAACTACTGAAAAAGATCAGGATGCCCTCGATTTTTTACGGCGATGCTTTCTGGCGGAAAATTCATTAATATAGTTTTTGCCAATTTAGAAAAGGAAAATTTATGAAAATCGTTATTACTGGTTCTACAGGAAGTATAGGTAAAAAAGTTTGTGAAATATTAGCTGGACAGAAAAAGGAAATAATTTCATTCTCTAAGAGTGTTGGCTTAAGTGTAGAAAACCGTCCGCAGGTGAAAGAAGTTTTTAAAAACTCAGATTATGTTATTCATATGGCGGCTGAGAAAAGAGGAAGTACTATTTCAAAAATAGTTGAAACAAACATCATTGGTTCAAAAATTGTTTTAGAAGAGGCTGCTAATCTTAGAATCCCTGTAAAGCTGATTAGCAGTACAGAGGCTTTGCTTGCATGGCACAAACCATATGGGGCAAGTAAATACATGATGGAACAATTGGGGTTGGAAAAAGTAAACGACACAATTGTTAATATTGTTAGGTTTCCAACGGTTTGGGGGTCTGAGGAATCTATAGTTGAAAAATGGATAAATTCTGTAATTCGTGGCGATCCAATTGAAGTATTTTTGTTTTCTGGTGAGCCTAAGAAGAAATTTTTCATTACAATTGATGAAGCTGCAAAAGCTTGTGCAGATTTAGAGCTTAAACCGTCAGGCAACATAGATTGCTCTTATGAAAAAGTTATTGATTGCATGATCTTGGCAGAAGCAATAATTAAATTTTTTGGCAAAGGAAGCATTTCTAAAATAGAAAGAGATGGTTATCCTTACGAAATAATAGATGAAGGAATAAGTTCTGGCGATATTGATTCAATCGATGTTGACGATGCAGTAGTTATTATAAAGGAAATATATGATAGACAATTTCATTTTAATAAGATATAAAAGGGAAGTTTTTGACAATATGCCAAAACATGTGAAAGATAATTTTAGTTCGATGTGCATGGATGAATGGGACAAGGTGCAAGAACTTCTGTTTCAACAACAGATTGAACAAATTAAAAACATGTATCCTTTGGCGACTATACATCTTATAACCAATGACAAGAATCGAAAAGACGATAGGCTGCAAATACATTGTTTTTCGGACATGGAATCTAATCATGTCAGTAAGTTGAAGGTATTTGGTTTATTGTCTGAAAGTGCCATGTATGTTGATAATGATATAATTTTTTTTAAGCCATTTGGAAAGCTGCATCTTGAAACAGACCATGAATTTAATCTATATCAGAAGTCTCGGAAATATGATGTTCAATCTCTTGCAAAAGAAAAGCTACCCGTGCCGATTGATTGCCATTACAACGCTGGGATTATTTGGGTGAAAAAGCCCTCTAAAGAACTCTATGAAAGGCTTTGTGAAATTCATGAAAGGTATTTCTCTGATAGAGAATTAATTATGTCTCAAAACAGGTGGGCCGATAGCGATGAATTGCCAATTTCAGTTTATATTTCTGAAAATAAAATGAAAATGAAAACTTTTACTGATGTTTCTGTTCAAAGGGCTTCAATTTCTAAATTAGATGTGGTCAAGAAACAATCAGTTCACTATACGGGAATAGATATTAATTTTAAAAAACTTTGTTTAAGGGAAATAAAGTTTAAATCTAAGTTTAAGTTTATATGAATTAAAATAGAAGAATTACATGAATTTTTTAAAATAAGATTTTTTAGACGATCCTTTGAAAGGAAAATTTTTAATTGGCAATGTTTTAATTTCTAAAAATTTACATAATTTCACCCATCCATCTCCTTCGACTATATTCATGTTGATTAATCTTTTACTGTGGATTTTTGCTTGGAATAAATCATTGACGGTTTTTGTGTGCAATCTATACTTTTTAAGAAAGTGCTCTTCATCAAATGAAGTTCTTCCATAAACATCTTTCAGCAGCCTTTTAGTTAAAGGGTGCATTTTTTCAAAGTTCTTTCCAATTGGAGAAAGCTCGTGCCCTTTTTCCCAATGATGTTTGATAGATCTAATCCAAGATTTTTCTTCTCTAGTTGTGAGTATGAATTTAGATTCGGGGTAATGATTCGAAAGTTTTTCTATGAATGGTATGGTTGTTATATCTGTTATGCTTTGGTGAAAGTCAAAAGCATTAGTATTTTGTTTGTTTAAGCTTTCCAAGAATCTTTGGTCTATTGGAAAATGTTCACAAGGTATGTTCAAAATTCTTAATGCTTCTGTTAAACTATTGGTGCCGGTTTTGGACATGCCTATTCCATATACTCTTGGCTTAAAGTATAGGTCCTTCCTGCTTAGGTAGTCAGTATTTTTAATATGTGGTGATTCAATTAATTCGTAATATAGTTTTTCATTTTTTTTACATTGATTTATGTCTCTTTTATTTCGTTTTACATTGTAAAATTCTAAAGAATTCTTCAGGTCTAGTGTTTTGTAAATGTGCTTTGAATCCATGCTCATTTTTTGTCTTTCAAACCTCATAGACCACTCCATGTGTTCCATTCCCAATCCTTTGAATCTTGAATTAAGACCACCTACTTTTTCTAATGATTGTTTTGTTAAAGCGGTGAAACTTCCTGGTGTGTAGAAAAGTTTTGGATTTGTGTTTTTTGATGTTTTATATTCTATGAATCCTTTTTCTTTTTTTAAAATTTTCCAAAAATTCCAAGTTTCTATTGGTCCATAAGACAAGAAACTACATCCATTTTTTTTGTTTAATTCTATGAATTTTTCAATGAATTCCATGTTTTTAATACGAACATCATCTTCTAGCAAAAATATGTAATCACAATCTCTTAAGTGATAGAGTAGGCGATTTTTGTTAATTGCTACTCCCATGTTTTTGCCATGAATAATTGGAATGCCATATGTTTGTTGGTTTTCACTCGATCCATCGTCAGAAACGATTATTTTGTATTTTTTTTTAAAGTTTAGCAATGTGCGGCAACTTTCTCTTACGATGTTGCTCCTGTTGTAGCAAGATATTCCAATTCCAATTTTCATGTTAATATATACTATTTTATAGGGCAAAAAGCAAATAAGGACCATGATGTTTAGATTCAACTTGTCAAATTATGAACTACTGTTACCAGAAGTTGATTTTTTTATTGAAAAAATACAACTTAATACATCTTTTTCTTTTGCGAAATTAAATCATGCGTTTTGGCAAATGTTAAATAAAGATCAGCCTTGGTTGGGCATATTTGAAAAGATACACAAAGCTGAAACAATCGAAGAATGTGTGTCTATGTTGAAAAATTTGCCTAATGATGAAAATTTTATGTTAGGAATTTCTAGTCACGGGCCTCCAATTGTGCCTAATGTAAAAGAAGGTGTAAAAATAGGAAGTGAAAAATCAGTAATTAGTCAATTGGAGAAACATATTGACATAAACGAAAAATTATATTATGGACAAATGTGGAAATCATTTTGTATTCAAAAAAGTTTTATGAATTTCATGAAATGCATTGGCGGAAAACGTGTTGTTTTAGTTGGAATGAAGCATCTTTCTGATGTTGGAAGCTTTTGTGGGTTTAGAAATTTTAAACATATAGTTGTTGAATTGAACACCATAGAAAAATATAAAAATGACATACTTTTTGATTTGAAAAAAGAAGAAGAAAAATCAATTATAATCTTTCAATGTGGGGAAATGATGTCATTTTGGTTTATTTATAAGCTATTCGGTAAAGATATTACAATGATAGACATGGGAAGGTCATTAGATATTTTTTCAAACTCAGAAATAGATGAAAATACAAAAAATATAATTTTCGACATAGAAGATCAATTATGGATGAAGTCAGTTTCAAGCCATGCCCCCTTGCGGAAGACATTCATTTAAACGACTGTGGAAATCCCATATTTCGTATTTGATCATTTCATTGTTCGTACTATATCCATTCTTTGCGGATGCCAGCATCTGTTTCGTGTGTTTCTATTTACGTTCTTGATCGCAGCTTCGAATTTTGGGCCTCGGCCATGAACGATTTTCACTGCCCCTTTGATGTTTACGAAGAAGTCTGTTCTCATATTCCAGATGCTTGGAATGACGTAAAATCTGACTGACGAATGCATCAGTGCGTATTGAAAGCAAAGTTGTTCTGACTTGTGTTTGTTCGGGTGGTTTTTGTAGAAGCCATCTGGTGCGCATGCGTAGCTTTTTGAGACGAGTTCTAAGAAGTCTTTGGTTCTGTTTTTCGAGTACAAGATCACGCCAGTGTTGCATGGGACACACCCAGCAATTGGTTTATGAGGCGGCTTGAAGTGCTTTAGTTCAATTTCTGCGGGAGCCTGCGCCATGCAGATGTCAAAGTAATCAAGCATCTCGAATAGCTCATCGCAACTGCCGCAGATGAACGTGTCTGCATCGAGGAACAACGTCTTCTCGTATGGAGTCAGGTTCATGTACTCCACCTTGCTCTTATACCCTCCCATATTTGGCCTGTTGATTATCAGGTCAAATGGATCGAGACTGTCTTTGGAATCTGTGACAATTGTGGCGTGACTGTCCGGCTCGAACTTTTTGATGCTCTTGAGTGACTTGACAGCTTCAAGGACGTGTTTCTCTCCGTGAGCTATGTAGAAATAGCCGTTTTTTTTGTTTTTTTTCGATATCTTGATCATTGCAACAACTTAGTAGCTTTGGTTTTCGTTTGATTCCACTGAAAGTTTGTGCGATCCCTCTTGTTCGCCCACAATCTATGGTTTGAAAGGGATGCGTATTCGACTTCAAGAAATGGCAACTTCATAATGGGCTTCTGAAATTGGTTCCACACTTCGTACTTGATCGGAGCAATTGGGCCTTCTTTTCGAAAGTAACAATTCAACTCCTGTTCTTCATGCTTCCAATCAATCCTTTTCTGAGATGCCTCGATTTCTGATGTGTCTCTGATCATGAATACGACTGCTGTTGATCGGAAGTCCAAAAGATGACAGCAACAAGACAGTCGGGGTGCTTGAATGCATGTCTTTTCTGTAGAATATATGAAATCTGTTAGTTTTGAAATGCTCTGTATTCCGATGTCTTGTTCGTCAACGTACTTTCGACTTTGATCCCATGCGATGATGTTGGCTCCAATGCGTGTTCCTGACCTCTGCGGGCCGGTGACGATTATGTTTTGGTATTGCTTTATGGATTCAAACATGAGTGAATGTATTTATATTAGCTTTGGAGAGTTTAAGTATTTTTTTCTCATTTCGAAATTCTCTTTCTGACCAGTCGTTAAACTTTTCAATTCTGTGTCATTGCACAAGTGATGACTCTGGTTGAACAGGTGAATTACGTGCGAATTTGCGTTTAATGCATGCTTCATTCGGGATCGCTTCAACTGTGTAGCGAAGATGGTGTCTGAGTACCAAAACGAAACTGATTCGTCGAACCTTCCAATCTTGTCAAATACCAAGGATCTGACTGTGAAACACCATCCGGTGAACTCAAATTTGGTGCGGTATCCTTCGTAGATTCCATTCGTGAAAGAGGTGTGCTTTGAGTATTCTTCCCCATGCCAGAAGTGGCATTTTGGAGATAAAGAGTGAATATCGGGACGTTGCTTGAATACATCCAGATGGGATGATAGCCAGCCCTTCATAAAGATGAGATCGTTATTGCAAAAGGTTATGAATTCAGAGTTGCATCGTTCTAAGCCCATGTTCAGACAACGGTTGTAGTTAATCTCTCCGCTCTGTCTAAGCATCTCACAATCGTATGATACGTTTTCATTGGCTTCGATCATAAATACCCTGAAATCGATTTCTTCTGACTTCATAAGGGTGTCGATGCAGTTCTGAGTCATTGCTCTTAATCTGTCATCGTCTGTTCTTGAAACTATTACAACATCCATAAAGCACAGGTTTTTGTTAATTATTCTGGGGATTGGAAATATGATATTGAAAAAACACAAAATTCCTTCTACAGGATTGGTTGGTGGCTCGGCCCAAGTGGGAGATAAGTTTATACATGTTGTTTATCAAAAACACAATCCTAAAAATACTTCTAAAAACTATTACATTGTTTGTTTTTCTTGGTTTGCTCCCTATGTAGCCGATCAAATTAAAAATTTTCCCAATGATCGCACAATCTATTGCTGCAATTCTTTTGAAGAAGTCAATTTTGTTCGTAATCTCGGACGTAAAGCAATACTGTGTTCCGAAAGTGCCATCAATACAAGCATTGATACATTTTGCATTAAAAATCAAAACTTACAATATAACGCTATCTATAACGCAGGAATGATGAGATGGAAAAACCACTTGTTAGCCAAAGGAGTGCCGAATTTGGGAATGGTGTATTATCCAAAAATTTTATATTACGAAAAAGAGCTACGCATAGCAATGCCTGAATCAATTTGGATCAATGAACTAAATCGAAATCGGGAATATCAAAGGCTAACTCCTTCTCAAGTGGCCAAAGTTATCAACAAATCACGGGTTGGGCTATGCCTGTCAGAAGTGGAAGGGTGTAATCTTGTGAGCGTTGAGTATTTATTATGCGGCATTCCAGTTGTTAGTGTACAGAATAAAGGAGGACGAGATGTGTTTTATGATGATGCATTTGCCATCACAGTTCCTCCAAATGAGAAGAAAGTTGAAGAAGCTGTATGTCAACTAATTAATCGTAATCATGATCGGAGTTACATTCGAGAGGCCACTCTTTTAAAGTTGAAGAACCACCGAGACAGGCTGAAACAGGCGGTAGATGATATGTTAGGTATTGATGTAACCAAAATCACATTTCAAAAATTTCATAAAAAAAGTAGAATAGAATTATTTTTATGATTTCATTTTGACTTTTGTTTTGATATATTCTATTCTAATGCTAGGCTTCAAACAACATATATCTCCTTACATTAATCACCTCTAATGCTACATAATTTTTCTAAATTTGGAATAATCGCCCACGCAAGAACAGGGTCGTCTGCGCTGCTGCGAACTCTTGGCTTACACCCACGGATAGATGGCAAAATATTATGGGAGCCGTTCGGCTGGAGAAACAAACCGCCAGCGGGCACGGAACCCATCGGGCACATTACAAAATTGATGAAAAATCGATGCGGATTTAAGCACCTGTTTGGGCAAGTTACCGAACAAACGAACTACAAAATATGTGCCATGAATGGCTACAAGTTTGTTACACTCAGAAGAAGAAACTTATTGGAATCAGAAGTGTCTTTTCAATTGGCTGTTGCCACCAACCATTGGAACCGACTGAGAAAAAGCACATACTTTGAAGATCTTAAAAAATGCGAAGTCACAATAGACATTAAAGACTTGGCCAAACAGATCAAGAAAAAGAAGCGGCAACATCAACTAATGCAAGAGTTAGATGCTCATCAAATTTTCTATGAAGACTTGTACTTCGGTGACAAAGAAGGCCAACTCAAAAAGATGCTGAAGTATCTGGGCTACAGTCCTGTGGTTACTGACGAGATGCTGGAGATTCTTGACAACAAGCACAAGCTAAACAACAACGAAACTTATAAGCTGATCAAGAACATCGATGAAATAGAACAGGTGTTTGGGCCTTTGATTACATCTTAAATTATGAAAACTAAAATTTATATACCATGCGACTATCGAAACCCCATGGGTTCGTTAAAAATATTAGTGGATGGCGTAAATAGCCACGATCAACTTGAGTTAGTTGAGAATGAAGAAGAATCAGACTACATTTTTTTTGATTTTCGCAATGCGGGAAATCATGTGCAATTTCCACAGAAAACCATAATGATTGACTATTCAGACTCGCAGAAACTCCTTAAAGGTGTTTATGACAAAGTTTTTATGTATTTTAAGAGAAGCGTGTGTGATAAGTTTCCTAGCAGGTTCCATGACTATGGCGATAAAAATGTAATCCCCATTAGTTATATAGTTAAAAATGAAGCTACAAAATGGGATATCAAACCTCTTGATAAAAGGGAAATCGATGTGTCAGTTTTTTTTAAACCTTCTGGTCGTCATTATAGAAATCAAATCTCAAATGCCATAAAAAATAATTTTAGCAAAAAGTACAAAGTGCATACGGGTATTTTAGGTGAGTGCGGGGCTGCTGGAAGGGTAAGCATACAAAAAGATTATTATAATGCAATGTTAAATTCTAAAATTGTAGTCACATGCAATCCCCAAGGCTGGGAAGGTGACTGGAGGTTGTTTGAGGCTCTTAGCTGCTGTCCTTTAGTCCTGGTTGACAGAATGATAACTCCTGTAAAAAATAAATTTATAGATGGGGAACATTTGATCTATTATGATGTTGACAATTTTGAACACCTATTTAGGAGTGTCGATTACTACCTGAATCGCATCGCATATGACTCTCAATTGATAGCAACTAATGGGAAAAACCATGCCTTGCAATATCATACTGCAAAGGGTCGCATGAATGAGGTTTTGGAAGAATTAGGCAATTAAAAAAATGCAGTTGCCCTCACAGAGTTCATACACTTTTATTTTACTTCACCAACGCATAATCAATATATTCTATGTTCCTGTCTATCAGTCCTATAAATCTTTTCCAATTTTTTACTTCATTTATTTGACTTATTTTTCTTTTATTTTCTTTGAATATTTCATTTAATTCTACTCTTGGATTCAAAACTTTTTCTTTGCTAGTATAAAACGGCCAATTACGAACTTCTAAAACTTCCCTTTTGTATTTAACTTTTAGCCCACTGGTCTTTATGTAGTCGTCATATAACGAAGGATTGATTATCCCTCTATTGTATTTCTTTTTATTATTTGGAACGATCATGTCTAGCTCTTTTCCTGTGAACAACAGGTGGATGTACGCTTTGTTTAGATCATGATGCAGGTGGAGAGCATTCCTTGAGCAGAACGGATGAAATCTAACATAGATTGTTCCATTTTTCTTTAGTAGATCTTTAGCTTCTTTTAATATATCTACTGGGTCTTCTTGAATGTGATCTATGACATCATAGATCAGAATTATATCGTATGGTCCGTTTTCTTGAACGTCTTCAATATCGTTAGTCAACAAAAGGTTTTTTTTATTTTTTTTTCCCAAACGGAAGAAGCTAAATCCAACAGAAATTTCTGGGTTGTATTCCTTGCTTATTATTTTCGATACAGGATAATCTTCAAATCCAAAGTTTAGAATCCGCTTTCCAGACATTTTTTCGTCGATCATATGTTCAACAATACCTCTGGCGAAATCGCTTTTTTCTCCTTTTTTACAAATCATATTAGGATGAACAGCGCAAGGCCAGAAAGACTCTTCTAAAGTTGCTTTCATATTTGTGTATTTGTTTTTGTTGTTTTTTATTTTAAGCATTATATTGGTTTCTGATTTTTGAACATTCTTCTTTAGATAAAAACTGATCTATTTTATGTGCGCACACAGTTCCTAGCTCAAACATGCTTTCAACGGAAAAGCTTTTGCATATTTCGTATGGTGCGACGTTTGGCAAATTTCGACAAAACCAAATGTCTTCATATTGCATTGATCTAGGCTTTCTGTTTTTTGTAACCTTTAAATGAGCCTGCACATCTCTAAGGCTTATTCCTCCGTTTCCTCCTAGTGAAAGCTTGAAGTTTTTGTGGGTTTTTCCAGGAAAATTTGGACCCCATGGGGCACCATAATATGTGTAGGGATATTCTAGAAATTCATCTACTCCCAATCTCAGTATCTCAGTATCGCATTGAAAGATTAATACTTTGTCATATTTTTCAAGGCGTTTCCAAAAATTGTGAGTCATCATGTACATCTGGTATTCTTGCATCACCTCGAACTTTGTATCTCCGATATGCACAAGATCCCAGTTAGGCAAGTAGTCCATATGCCTATTAATTGTTTCTTTGAGTTCCTTCTTGCTTCTGCTGTCAATTATTACTGCCGCTTTTCTCATTAAACCACCCTCACCTGTTTCTATCTAATTTAGATTAGTAAAAACATGACTTTTTCTCATTAATAGTTTATTATGATAAAAATTAAAGGCAGTCGTTAATTGTTATGAAAGTAGAAACTTACATACTGAACACGATGCCGTCCAATCACAGATGGCATAATTTAGCCATGAGTAGCTTCTATGAATATTTTTCTAGGTTTGATGTCAAGATTAATGTTCTTGATGATAGGCACTATCTTGTTAGGCAGATGATAAAACACGAGGAATTCAATCCCCTGTTGAGAAAGGCCATAAGGTGGTATGACTTCTTGGATTCCGGTAGTGACTACGGACTTTTTCTTGATTTGGATACCGTCATTTTAAGCAAAGATAAGGATGTCAGAGATCGTTGTGATGGGAAGAATTACATAGCCTATCATAATTTGTTTAAAGATGGAGAGATTATAGAAAAATTCAAACATAGAGTTGGGGATAATTGGCTTTTGCCGAGGAAATTTATTCTAGATGAGTTTTGGAAAAGAAACCCTGTAGACAGAGATTGCTTGAAATTCAACACAGGATTTTCATTGCTGAGTAGATCTTTTGTAGAACAGCTATTAGCTAGAATAGAAAATTTAGATTTCGATCTCAGTAAAAACAGCGGTTTAGAGAACTTAAAGGAGTTCCAACTATCTGTCAATAACTCAGCAAAAGGTTCTCCTGATTGGTTGCTGCTTCGAAATGGCATTAACATACACGATGAACACATGATGGAGATTGCAACTCCTTTTTGCGATAAAGAGAATCTTGAGTTATGCCAGAACAATTCTTTTAGAAATCTTGCTGTCCATTCCTTCCACATTTCTTATAAGACCGATGGAAAATCAGTTAATCAAGACTACTTAGGGCGAGTATCAGATGTACTTCACTGTGATGTTACCCAGCTTTGCAAGGATTATAAAAATGCTATATTTTTTCATTTGCAGACTCCACATTCAGAAGAAACAATGTTGAGATATATGGAGATGTTTGGATGATACTTTATACAGGTGGCACATTTGATCTGTTTCATTACGGTCATGTGAATTTTTTAAAGAATTGCGCCAAGATATCCAGCGAGGTGGTGGTTTCACTAAATACAGATGAATTCGTATCAGAGTTTAAAAGAACTCCAATACTGTCCTACAAGGAGCGTGAGATAAGTTTGTTAGGTTGTCAGTATGTAGATCGTGTAATTACAAACACAGGATGTTCTGATAGCAAACCTGCGATTCTAGATGTTGGGCCAGACATAATAGCTATTGGCGACGACTGGGCAAAAAAAGACTACATGAAGCAAATGAACTTTACTCAAGAGTGGCTAGAAGAAAATGATATACTCTTAGTTTATTTGCAATATACGAAAGATATTTCAACTACCGATATCCTGAAAAGAATTGAGGGAAATTAAAAAATGCAGCCACTGCTTACGGGCAATGACTGCATTTAGTAGGTTGGGCTATCAAGCAAAATAGGTTTTCACCCCCTTCGTTTCGCTTTCTGATTATCCAACATGTGTAACAACACCTTTTAAAGTCATTGGGGTTGTTGATTGCCAATTTGTTAGCTTGTTACTAAGAAATGGCTTGCCTCCGTTCGCTCTATTTACTGCTACCGTAATGTGTTTGATTTGGTTGCTGCTAGGAACTAGACTCTCCACGCCAACAGCCATTACCAGTTCATCTTTTGCTAAAGAAACAACTGTTAGCGGTGCCTCTTGGCCAATTAGTTCCTCTGCCGGACCTTTGTCTGGTCTTCCCATGTTTATCGTCATATGGTGACATAGTATTTCCCATCCTTCTGGTGTTTTAAAAGCAGAAGCCAACTTGGTGTGTGATTCATTATCTAAAACTAATGCTGTATAGCTCATTTTTTCTTCCTTACATACTTCGTTTTTAGTTTAGTGTTCTTCTTGCAAATTTTTGGAGCTTCTTTTTCTTTTGGCTCCATTTCACGGCCAATCATCCTCATTCTTTCACGCCAATAAGTTGTAGAATCTTTGGTTCTTGACCCATCCTGACTGGCCCATTGTTTCCCGCCTTCACAAAACTTTTGCTTGTTATATTGAACCCAATATTCAAATACTCTGTTAGCGTCTTCATCTTCCCGATTCAGGATTTTATCTTTTTCAATTTTCCAATCGCCTTCTACACTTTCCCTTCTGATGGGAATGATTTGGGCAATTGGTGGCCATGAATCCTTCCTGATATTTATCCACTCGTTCTTCACATCTATCGAAAGATTTATCCACAAATCATATTGCATCCAATCGCTTTCTATAATCCCTTCCATTACATGATACTTTTGTGGAGCGAAATTGATGGGACTTCGAACCTGTAAGCACCATCCTGGCGGCGTTTCCAGAATGCAACCAGACCACATTTGCACTATACTTGGTTCGACAGAGCCAAAAGTAAACTTAGATCTTCCGCCATTAGCGGGGCAGAATTTTTCTACTTCTGCATCCTCATGCAACAAAGATTGAACCAACTGATGGTCAGAATTAGAATATGGTTCTAGCAATTTGTGTTCGTAGTTCTCTCCGTCCCATTTGATGTCCATATCTACTGCGGGGAATATCCACCATCCAAGAGAGTTGACTGACGAAAATGGTTTGCAGAATTTAACACCACCGGCATGCGCAGTGCCATTGAGTGTTTTTTCTGCTTTTACGAACTTCATTCCCTTTGGGTGAAGTCTCCAAATGTTTAGTTCCATCACTCAACTCTATCTGGAGGATACTTTTTCAAATTTCCTGATTGATCAGTTTCCAAACTCGTATCAGGCAAGGAATGGATGGGACGAACCCATTCGTGGCATTTTCTACAATCTTCTCCACTTGGAGAGTCGCAGTCTCTTGTTGCGATCCAGCGTTTATCGTTACATTCTTCACAGTGAAACAGCCGCCATCCGGCAACGGGCTTTCTACTTGCAAACATCTTCAAACACTTCAATTTCTTTTTGAACCTTAATCAGATCGTTCCATACGCCTTCGTATCTTGTTGCTCTAACAATGTGATTATCTATCCAATGATAGTTTCCGCCTCTTGGCTTGTTCAATAGCAAATGATGATATTTATATCCATGTTTTTCTAGCCAGTTTATTGTCACATCTCTATGTTCATCTGTTCTTGATGTGAAAAAAGTGATTATGTGACCTTCTTCATACCACTGGTTTATTTTTTCTACACTTCCTGAATACGGCAAACATGTTTCCATTCTCTCAGGCTCTTCGTTTGGAACGTCATCTGTAATCGTTCCATCAATGTCAATTAGATAGTTTTTTTGTGAATTCACTTGTGACCTTAAAAAAAAGCAGGGACTAATTTAAGTTAGTCCCTGCTTTCGGATTCTACCACTCAAATGCCTGCACTTGCAAATGATATTCTGATTCTCCTACTTTTCCTAGTTGAGTTTTTGTTTTCATGGTTGTTGAGCAACCGCATAAAAACAAGACCCCTGTAACTAGAATTGCGACCACAGAAACTTTTCTCATCGTGATTCCTTTCTTGGAAAAAAGAGTTATGCACGTTATTATACTCGATAGAAAAATGCTGTAAACTGAAATTGGAATTTACAAAACTGGTTTTTTAAAGTAAGTTCTTCGGCAGACCTCGAATAAGGACGGATAAATGAACGGAAAAGGATCTGCAAGAAGACCATCTTCGGTAAACAGGGAAACCTATGAGGAAAATTGGGAGATGATTTTTAGAAAAAAGAAAAAGTCAAAGAAAACAAAGAAGAAAAGGTCTAAGAAAGACGAAGAAAAGGATGTTGACTGAGTTCGTAACTATCTATATGATACGTTTTAGTTTCAGAGGTTCAAGCTAATCATGGAGGTGAAAAATGCTTGTTTTGTCAAGGAAGAAAGACGAGAGCATCGCAATCAGCAAGGACATTGTGGTGAAGGTGCTGTCTGTCAAGGGAAACACTGTTCGTCTTGGTATCGAGGCTCCAGAGGAAGTCAAGATCGTCAGGACTGAAATATTTGAAGACGAAGGTTAAACGCTAAATCCCACTTGAAAAAGTGGGATTTTTTTTTGGAGATAGTGATGAATATAAAGAAGATAGCTCTAGTTCAAGAGCTTGAGGCTGTGTTTGAAAACTTGAACGAGGTTGTTTTTGGAAAAAATCTAAAAATGCCAACGCATATTTTCCAGCCTAAGAAAAAAGATGTTTTTCGTTTCGTCCCAGAATCGTTTCATATGTCAATTGGAACTGGATTTATAAAAATGATCCCAGAGGATATAGAGAACGATGATAACATGAAACGTTTCAAGGAAAATTTGGTAGAAGAGTACGTCCATGAAATGTGCCATGTGAAAAATTGTCTGGACAAAAAAGAGGATTGCACATCGAATCAGTATCACAATAAGAAGTTTTTAGAAACTGCTATAAACGCTGGTTTTTATGTTGGGAGAAGAAAGAATCAAGGATACTCTATCACGAAATTATCAGTAGCTTCGGCGCACAATGGTCATCAAACTTGCGTCTATGCTCCCAAGGATGCAGACAATAAGATTCTCAAGGAGATCGCTGAAGAAATTTTTATTGACATCCAGACTCTATCTTCTGCTGTTTTAAAATTCACTCCTCAGAAGAAAAAGAAATTTTTTCTAAAATACGAGTGCGAATGCGGTTCGTCTTTTCGATCAGGTATCCGACCTACCAGCCCAAATGCGATTGATGCCATATGCAACAGGTGTAAGTCTAATTTTCAATGTATAGAGGAGTATTGATATGAAGAAGGTAGATTTATTCACTGACGGAGCATGCAGTGGAAATCCAGGACCGGGTGGTTGGGCCTTTGTTTTGCGGCATGATAAGTCCGAAGCAGAATTAGAGGGCAGTGGTGGAGAACCCGATTCGACCAACAATCGAATGGAGATGATGGCTGTTATTTGCGGCTTGGAAAAGTTGATCGAACCATGTCAAGTTTCTCTATATTCGGATAGCATCTACGTCCTAAAAGGAATGCAAGAATGGATGCCAAAATGGAAAGTACAGGGATGGCAGAGAAGAGGAGTGAAAAACAAGAAAGAGCCTGTTAAAAATATTGAGTTGTGGAAGAAGTTGGATGAGCTTAAAGAAATCCATGAAATCAGCTATCATAAAGTGAAAGGCCATTCTGGGCATCCAGAGAACGAGCGTTGCGATTTCTTGGCTGTCGAAGCTTGTGCGAAGGCTAGGGAAGATAATCGTTGTAATGACTAAAGGTGGAATTTTCCTTAAAATTTGCTTTACAGGCTTAGAAAAATCAGTATCATTTTCCTGTGCCAAGGATCATAGGAGATTTTGAAATGAAGATATTGTTCCCACCCAGACCCAAAGGACGAATTTCTCCTAATGCTTTGGGAAAATACGAATCTTCAGGCCAGTGGGTTGTGCAAAGAAAATTCAATGGAACTCGAAATTTAATACATGTTGATTGCGATGGGCGTGTAAGCATGTTCAGTCGCCATGGTGATTGCCACAAGCAATTCAGTCCTACGGAATCCATCAAGAAAGAAATTATTTCTTTAAATTTAATTAAAGGAAAAGAATACTGGATTGACAGTGAACTTCTATCCTTTAAAACAAAATCTGCTGACTACAAAAACAGAATTGTTTTGTTTGATCTCTTACAGGCTGACCGATATCTGTATCGTAAGCCTAACCAATTGGAGAGGTTAGACATGTTGGATAAAATTTGTCGTTCACCGAAAGACTTAGAGTCAGGAGGTCTGGCAAAAAGGGTGACAGAAAACATATTTTTGGCTCAAACTTTTGATTCTGATTTTTGTGGAGAGTTCAAAAAATTTATTGATCGAGATGAAATTGAAGGGCTTGTTTTGAGAAAGAAAACAAGTTTCTTAGAAAATAAAGGATTGCGGGAATACTCGGTTTCGTGGCAAATTCGTTGTCGTAAACCGAACAAAAATTACACTTTTTAGAGGAGGCTTATTGTTTTTGCGGACGCTCTCTGCCAATGGAGTCGGCGTATTTTTCTTCTACCTAGTTAAGGAATTGATCATGTCCACGAAAATCAAACAAATCAAAGGCAATTTGTACGAAATAAAATTGTCTGAACTTCAACTCGCTTGCGATTCTTCAACCGATTGGTGGAATCCAAGACGGACCCCGCTGCCAGATGGGACCGTGTGTCAAAAAGGCTTGGGAGACCAAGATATTTCAGAACTTGCTGAATCAATTAAAAAGCAAGGTCTTAACGACCCCCTTTCGGTTCGCAAATTCGAAGATGGAACTTTGCAAGTGATTGCAGGCGACCGTCGATACAATGCATTAGATTCATTGGTTTCTTCAAATGAAGAGTGCTATGATCCTGCATCTTCTGAGTGGAAGCCTGCTGAAGAAGTGTACGAGTATGTTGAAGCTCGCCTGCATCAAGATATTTCAGATGAGGAAGCTTGGGAGATTGCTTTCCAAGAAAACTCAACAAGTATCGACATTGGGGACCATGCCACTATCGCCTTGATCAAAAAGTGGCGTGATCTCGGTTGGGACGATGCGGCACTCTTGAGAATGACAGGCAAGTCGATCACATGGCTCAGGGAGACAGACCATATTATCGAACTGGATGACGATACTTTTTCTGCGTTTACAGCAGGCGAGTTAAATCGATCAGCAGCAGTTGATTTGTCAAAAATTGAGGATGTTGCTGATCGGCTGTGCAGATTGGAAAAAGCCAAATTGTATGCTCAGAAACATTTAGATGCTCTAAGGCAGCGTGCAAAGGAAGACCTAGAAAAATCAGAACTGTCTGCCGAAGTTGCTGAGGCTTACGTGGTCGAAGCAGAAATGACTGGGGAAGACGTTTCACAAGCAGAAGCTGACGCTGACATATCTGTCAAGCAAGTCGAGTCTAAAAAACAAAAGTCAGATCAACTCGAAAATAGAAATGTCGAAGTCGGCATCAAGGATGTGCGAAATGCAGCGAGGGAAGAAGGGGACGATGTTGTTATTCCTCTGACCATGTCCAAGGTCAAGAAGCATCACTTTAATCCGTGCCGTGAGTTATATGACTCAGATGGGTATCTGAATGGCGAAGAAGTCGAAAATATTCGCATGGAAGACGTAACTTTGGTAGTTCGTCTTAAAGAAGCTTGGGATGACGGCAATCGTGATATTGTTGGAATACTTCAAGATCACTATGCGTGTGTTTGTGAAGACGAAGACGTTGAAGAAGACGTTGAAGAAGACGTTGAAGAAGACGAAGACGTTGACGAAGACGTTGAAGAAGACGTTGAAGAAGACGTTGAAGACGAAACGGCGGCAGCGGAGGCTGCTGCTCAAGAGGATGCAGAGGCAGAAGAGTATGAAGAATAGCACTTGAAGCTAATTTGAAGCCACTTGGATTTTTTCCAAGTGGCTTTTTTTTTGCATTGATGTTAAATATATAATCTTGATGATTAAATTATGCCCCTTTTGTGGTCGCACATTAAGTATAGAGTTGAAGGATGGAATTACATCTTGCGACAATTGTTGTCGTCTTTTTGATTCATCTTTTTATTACAGAGTATTATCAGCATCTTGGGTAGCAAGGCGTTGGCATATCGATGATCCAGAGATGCTTAAACATAAATTTGGATTTTCAGAAGAAGAAGTGAGCTATGTTGAAAGTTATGTAATCGATCAGGGATGTTCACATGATGAATTTGTTTCTATTTTGAATTCTCTGGTTGATAAGTCTGCTTGATTGGTTTAATATGTCTTCTTAAGTAAAAGGGTTCTGGAGAGATCCATATGAAAGACGTTCGAATCTTTGGCCTGAGTGGAACAGGCGACTATGCGAAGAAAGTTGCAGACCATTTAGACCTATCAGTTTCTCCTCATACTGAGAACTTTTTTTCTGATACTGAGTCTTATCTAAAAAGCGATGTAAACGTTAGAGGCTTTGAGTGCTACGTCATTCAGTCTACCTATGGAGATGACGATCAGAGCGTGGGTGAAAAGTACTGGAATTTACTTACTTTTATTGGCTCGCTGATTGATGCGTCCTCTGGGGAAATTAGCGTAATATCTCCTTATTGGGGATTTTCAAGACAAGACAGAAAAACAGAGAGTCGTGCGCCAATTACAACAAAGTATGTTGGTCATTTGCTTAAGAGCATGGGAGTCAGGCGTGCAATCACGATGGATGTTCATAATTTAGGAGCCTATCAAAACTCTGCACCAATTGGTGACCGGCCATTAACTGTTGACAATCTAGAAATTAAAAACCTTCTTGTTGATTATTTGCTTGGTTTTGATGAAAAGAATTCTATTCCAGATCCTTTGAAAAATGATTTAGACAACTTAGTGGTGCTTGCTCCCGATTCTGGAGGCATAGGAAGGTGCCGAAGATTTAGAAATTCTTTAGAAAAAAAAATAAAGTCTTTATTGGGTGAAGACGTTAAGATTGGCCTAGCTTCTGTCGATAAAGAAAGAGTGTCTAACGCTGGCGACAATGGAAAGATGTCTTCAACGGTAACTGTTGGAGATGATATAATCGGTGATGTTAAAGACAAGAGAGTCATCATACTTGACGATATGATTTCTAGCGGGAAAACAATAAAGTCAAGCATAGATGCGATTATAAGCCACGGAGGAGAACCGTGGGCAGCATGCGCCACTCACGGACTGTTTGTTGGCGAGGCGAATGATTTTTTGAAGGAAGTCCCTCGATTAGTTATTTCAGACACAATCCCTCCATTCAGATTAAATGAATCAACTCTGAAGAATACTCACATTATCGAAACAGCTAAAATATTTGCCCAGTCAATCAGAAGGACTCATGAACATGGCTCAATTAGCGAGTTAATATCTGGAAGTTAAAAATCTTTCTGGCTGGAACCCATCCCCAGTGTTTATTCGGGTATGCTCGCTGAGTGGTCCCGGACACCATTCCCAGCTTTGCAGGTCCAGAAAGATAAATCTTTTTTTTGCTTGCTTAATCTTGACACGCAACTACAGTTATCTGGTTGCGGCAATTGACCCAATTGGGAATGTTCTTTTTGGGTCGAGTTCCTCTCTAAGAACGACAACATCTGTGTCGGCTTCGATTCCTAGTCGAACCTTGTTGTGGTTGTCAATCTTAACGATTGTGATTTCAATGTCGCAAGAATCGTCGTTTTCAAGTTCGACTAGTTTTTCTTTTGGGACCTTAATAATTATTTTCTCATCTCTTTTTCTGCTCAGTACCAACATGTTTTAATTCCTTTTTATGAAGATTGGTTGTAGCTTTAAGCTAGTGTTTACTGCTTTTTTTCGATTGCTAAAATCGAGTAATTTATGCGTTTTGTTTTTTTTGCTTTACAAACATGATAAAAGACGTATAGTTAAAGTGACAAAGATGTCGGAAGTCAAATACTAAAAATCTTACTTTACAACTTAAAAAAAGGTCGTATAGTTAGATGCAGGAAGGATTCAACAAAAGATTCTACTTTACAACTTCAAAAAAGGTCGTATAGTAGAGTTAGAGTATAAAAAGCAAGCTTTTGACCTGTAAAGGCCCGTTAGAAGTTTGTTGGTAATTTTAGGGTCTGCTCGAAGGAAAGTACTGCTATGAGTAATTCTTCAAATGTTAAAAGTCTTCGTGCGATGGTCGCTGAAGAAACACAAGGTCTTAAGGAGTGTGAAGGTCAAGTTGCGGAAATCCGTGACCGGATTGAAATCCTCAATCAGGCCATTGAGAAAATGGGTGGATCAAAGCCTGCCAAACGAGGCGGAACTGATAAGCCTGCCAAACGAGGCCGTCCTGTTGGGTCAAAGAATGGTTCTTCTACTAAGAAGCCGAAGAAGCGTTCCAAAAATGCAATGCCGCTGCATCGGCTAGTTTGTGAAGTCCTCAGTAAGGATGAGGGTGGAATGAAACTTAAAGAGGTTGTTAGGCATGTTGTCGCCAGTGGATATAAAACCGAAGCCAAAACCCCGATAGCTCAAATGGTTTCTCAAGCTCTTTGGAGTCTGAAAAAAGAAGAGAATAAAGTCGTGGTAAGGGAAAAGGAAACTGGGCTTTATAAGCTCAACATTAAAGCGGCATAGGACTTGGGCGTCTTTGTTTGGTCAGAAAAATAGCCTCATATTTTTATGAGGCTATTTTTTTACGTATCAATGATTTTTTGTAGATTCCATTAAGTCTTTTACATTGTCTTTGCAAAATCCTTGTTCTGATCTCTCTATGAACTCATATATCACACCAGTTAATTCGCTTGGCTTTGTGAAAACCTGCGTGACCCCTTCACACTTTATAGGCTCTTTTGTGGTGAATTCGGCATAGCCTTTTTCTTTCCATTCGTTCATTGTTGCTTCAACATTGATAACTTGATACGCTAGATGGTGGATGCCTCCTACTCTTCCTCTTTCTTCTACCCATTTTCCAACTATACTGTTTGATTCTCCATCACTTACAAATATTTCAGGCGATAGATGATAGTTGCAAGTTGGATAAATGTTTGTTTGGGTTGCATCTCTTGACTGATCAATCAAATCTTTATATTCATTGTTTGTTTGTTCAACTACTTGAACTCCAAATTTGAAAGGCATCCTGTGATCTAATTTTTCAGGCGGGTTCAAAGCTATGCACTTTGCGGTGCTTCCGTCTTCGAATTTGATTTCGAACTCTTCTTGCACTGTGTATCCAAATGATTCTTGGAAAAATTTAGCGGTTTTATTTCTATCAGCCACACGATAGGCTATGTGATCTAGTCTCATTTGTTGTCTCCTGAAATTATTCCTTATAACTATAATAGTTCCATGAAAGAAAATCTTAGAAAAATGACTGCTTTGCATAAAATGGAAAATTGCCAAGCTTCCATGAAGGATGAACTTTTGTGTTTGGCAAAATACGAAAAAGCAGAAAAAGATATTTTGATTGTTGTCCACAATCAGCTTGATTACATTAAAAAGTGTATAGAATCTATAAAAGAGAACACGAAAAACTACAACATATTTATATGGGATAATGCATCTGATCAGGAAACAAGAGAATACTTGGAATCTATTTCTAACAGCAGCATAATGGTTTTGAGAAGCGAAGAGAATATTGGATTTATAGAACCAAATAATAGATTGTTTGAGCTTGGTCTGTCCGATTATGTGATTCTTCTAAATTCAGACACAGAAGTTAAGCCTGATTGGGACAAGGCAATGATAGGCTGGCTGCAACAAAATGAAGACGTTGGACAAACTGGATATATGGGAGGAATATTGAATGATGAATTTAGAGGTGGAAAAATTAATTTTGGTTCAAACATAGATTATATCTGCGGTTGGTCCATGTGTGTTCGTCGTGATCTTTTAGACGGATGGTTTGATCGGCTGCACTCTCCTCTGCCTGACAAAAAGAGGTTTTTCCCAAGCACTTTCGATGAAGAACCATTTTTTAAGTTATTCGACCAGAAGAATCTTAAATTCGCATATGCAGAGGATGCTGATTTATCCCTGAGAATTAAAGAACACGGTTTTGACATATATGCTCTTCATCTTGATTTGGTGGTTCACCACGAAAACAAAACGATTAAAGCAGTAAATCAATCGCCAGATAAAGGTGGCTTAAAGATTGATTTGAAAAAAACTTTTCATGAAAACCATGAATATTTGAAAAAAAGATGGTCAAACTTTGAGGCATTGCAGAGTGGTTTGACACATTTAGAAGAACCAACCAAAACAAGATAAGATGCTGTTTCGTAAGGACTTGTGAACAATTTTTTCGATCCAAGTTTACACATGTGAGCCTTAACAGTATCATATGTTGTTAATGAAACTTGTTGATAAAAGGAGATTTCAATGCCGAAGAGTAAGAGGCCACATCAAGCGTGTGATTTTTGCAACAAAAGTTATAGAGAAGTTGGACCTTTGGTAGAGGGCACATCCAACAGACTAGCAAAAGAGTCAGACAAGTACGAAGATACGACTGTATATATTTGTAATGACTGCATCAAGCTTGCAGAGCAGGTTTATAAATCAGAGAAAAAAGAGGATGAGCAAAGCTCAAACAGCTTCGCAAAATTCCTCGACAAAGAGATTCCCGCTCCTGCCGAGATTGTGACTCACCTTGATCAATATATCATCGGACAGGATTATGCCAAAAAATCAATGGCTGTTGCTGTCGTAAATCACTACAAACGACTAATTTCTTCTATTGTTCCGAGTAAGAGTTTTAAAGATGTGGAAATTGACAAATCTAATATTCTCATGATTGGGCCAACTGGTTGCGGTAAAACTTTGATGGCTGAGACCTTGGCTAAATTTATTCATGTCCCGTTTGCAATCGGTGACGCAACTACTTTGACAGAAGCTGGATACGTAGGTGAAGATGTTGAAAATCTTTTGCTCAAGTTGATATTCAACGCAGAAGGCGATATTGAAGCTGCGCAAAGAGGGATTATTTATTTAGATGAGATCGATAAGATTGGCTCAACCAGTCGTAATGTTTCTATCACTAGAGATGTTTCTGGCGAAGGCGTGCAGCAAAGTTTGCTGAAAATGCTTGAGGGAACAGTTGCAAATGTTCCTCCACAAGGAGGCAGAAAGCATCCAGAGCAGTCATATCTTAGACTTGACACTTCAAATATTCTGTTTATTTGCGGAGGGACATTTGTTGGTCTTGAAGAGATTGTTAATAAGAGAAAAAACAAAAAATCAATTGGATTTGGACAACAAAATTTGTCAGATGTTAAAAAAGATGACAGTGAATGGATGCCATTCATCACTACAGACGACATCACGCAATTTGGTTTGATTCCTGAGTTGGTTGGTCGATTACCTGTTCTTACTCATGTGAATTCGATGACAAAAGATGCTCTTGTTAGAATTCTGTCCAAGCCAAAAAATGCTCTCGTAAAACAGTACCAGAGATTGTTTGAAATGGATGGCGTAGAGTTGAAGTTTTCCAATGGTGCATTAGAAGAAATTGCACAACAAGCAATAGAAAGAAAAACAGGTGCTCGTGCTCTTAGGGGCGTTGTTGAAGAAGTCATGAACGACATGATGTTCGACTTGCCTAACATGAAAGACACAAGTGTTTCTATTGATGCAAAATATGTCCGTAAGGAAGTTAAGCGAAAAGCAGCGTAATAATTGCTGGATTCCACTGAGAAATCCGTTGATTTAGCGATTGACGAGAAAGGGTACGTGCGAGGGCGACAACTAGACCCACCCAAGTATCGGAGAATGGAATGGACCACCAGACCCCTAATTTTAGGGCCAGAGCCGGTTTCAAATTCTGGAGAGGACCAGCATGTGTTGTAGTTGCTGGCAGCATTTATTTTAAGGACTTTTTATGAGTGTGAGTGGTTTTATTTTTCCTTGTGATGTTTCAAAAATGTCAGACGGACGTTTTAATAGACGCCAGAACGACACTGTCACGGATTTTACCCATCTGCCAGAATCGCATTTTTGTGTAGTAGGAGATGTTCATGGCAAGGGCGATCTCTATAAAAAGGTTATAGAAAAATCCAAACATTCCCTGCAAGTTGGAGACATGGGTTTTGATTATGATTTTCTATCCGATGTAGATCATAGTCGTCATGTTTTCTTTGGCGGAAATCACGATAATTATTATTCTGATTCTGAATTCGGGAACGAACACAGATTTCCTTTTCTTCCAAAAAATCATCTGGGAGATTGGGGAACTTGGGAGATACCAGAATCAAGTCCTTCTGACGACCTGCCAAACAAATTATTCTACACAAGAGGTGCGTGGTCAATTGATCAAGATCACAGGCAGCTTGGATATGATTGGTTTCCAGAAGAAGAACTGAATCACTCTGAAATGGAGAATGCAGTTCAAGACTTTGTGATTCAGCGTCCATTTTTCATGGCAAGTCATTCTGCTCCTTTGAGTGTTGTTGAATATTTTTCAGCAGCAGGAATGTTGCCATCTGGACGAGTGATCAAAACTCGTACAAACCAAGGTTTGGAAGCAATGCTTTGGTCGCACCGACCAAAGCTTTGGGTTTTTGGACATTACCACAGAGACTTTATGGCCAAGCTTAATTTTCTATTAGAAGATGGCAAGATCACCAATTTTTCATGGAACATTGATCAAGTTTTAGATTGTGCTAAAAATAAGTACGATTTGAACGATACAGATCTAAAGATTCTTGCTTGTTCTGACGATATGAGAAGCACCCAGTGCAACGATGGGGGATCTTTGAATATTCAGGGAGTTCCTGTGTCTTTAAAGATTGAATCAACTCTATTTGTGTGTTTGGATGAATTATCTTCTTTGCACTTTGACGAAAATATGAATTTGGTTAAAAACGATGCCTAAAATTTTTATTTATGGAACATTGAAAAAGGGCGAGTGCCGTGAAGAGTGCATTAGTGGAGTCTTTCTAGGGATCAGAAAAACTTTGCCCCAGTACAAACTGTTCAACGTTGGCAGCTACCCTGCTTTGATTGAAGATAGGAAAGAAGGAATAAGCATTGAGGGTGAGCTTTGGGCAGTAAACGAAGAGTGCTTGAAAAATTTAGATCTCATTGAGGGCCATCCTCACCTCTACAAGCGTCAGCCAGTTTCTTTGTATCAGACGGATGACGAGGATGTTTTGCTAACATATATCTTCCAAGGTGATGTTGACAACTTGGAAGAAATTACACATTGGCCAATCAAGGAGAGCAAATGATTAACGAAAAACCATTTTTTGGATTGATCTATTATGAACTCAACCTAGACACGATTGAGGCTCTCCAAAAATCTATTCTTGATGGCGATAGTATCACTGTTTTGG